>OAWT01000013.1_pt1 | contig 245621 bp, 202 predicted proteins | sample 1477031 | NCBI WGS metagenome assembly OAWT01 (sample SAMEA2580263, study PRJEB22360) | human gut metagenome | biome: human gut; feature: human-associated habitat; material: faeces | place: Denmark | collected 2008/2010
CTCATTGGATCGCCCCCAACGATCCGCCTGGGGGGGGGGCGCCCCCTGCCGTGCCCGACACGCCCATAAAGGCGGCCAACATGATACCCATCACCGCATTGAACAGTAGGGCGGTCATCGCTTTCAATCCGAATCTTGTCTTCATTCGTTCTTTCGTTTTTTGTGATTAATAATTGGGACAGTCCACACCATATTCAGCCTTATACAGCTTCATATAGGTTTCCTTGTCGTTTGCTCTAAGTTCCATCATCTTATCGGCCGGCACGTCCGACAGTTTCTTGTACTCCGATGTGGCGGAGCTTCCCCCTGCCGGATGGATGATGTCCGTCGGTTTCTGCGTCGGTGTCATGGCTTCGAAAGTCAGTTTCAGGGATTCCAGCCCGACCTGCTTGCCAAGGGCAATAAAATGATCTTTCTTCTCAGCCGTAATGCGGCGTTCGGTAATGGCAGTGTCAACAGCAGAAGTGATACCGGCCAGTTGCATTTCTTCCTTTTCCTTTCTTAGTTGCTCGTTGGCCGTCTTGTAGCCCAACAGTACCTCGATCGAGGAAAGGATTTCGTTTTCCGTTGCCGTTTCCGGCAGGCCCAATTTCAGGGCGATCGCTTTAAAATCCATTTGTTCGTCTGGTTTTTGAGTGTTATTAATAAGCAGCGGGAGACTTTCGGATTCCTCGCCAGCCGCCAGTTTCAATTCTTTACCTTGTACGTTCAATATGAGCGGTAGTGCGTTGTCGTTACCGCCAATATCCACCATGCTAACCTCGGTCAGTTTGCTTTTTGTGACGGTCGCGCGATATTGGCCGGGCTTGACGAGTTCCGGGGCGTCGCTATACTCCAGTACGTCCACATTCGCACTGGCCATACGGAGCGTACCCTTTTCCCATTGCGCCTTTGCCTGTTTGGATTCCTCGCGCACTTCATCGAAGTAGGGTTCGCCGGTTACCCGGCCGTCTTCCTTCTTAATATCCTTTATGCAACCGATGATCACGCCGCGCCAGTGCATCCAAAGTAGCACGGGGTTTTTCTCATACTGGGAAATATCCATTCCCGCCGTGCTGATCCAAGTGCCGTAGCAGTTGACCGATTCGTCGCTGATTACAATTCGTTTTCCCATTTCGTTTCCGTTGATACGCTGCAAACATACAGGCATAAAAAGGGCGGGCAAAAAAAGTGTGCAACGGTTACACAGATGTATGTAACGGTTACACACTTCTATGTAAGCGTTACACACTTTATTGCCGGACGGCGTTTTCCTTTACAATTTTGCCGAAAAGCAAATCATTTTTTATGGCTTCAAAAAAAGAACTTGAAAAGACAAAGGAACTGGCCCGGCTCTATTACCTGAACGGGGATACGCAGAAGCTGGTGGCCGAAAAGGTGGGTGTCTCGCGCGTCACCGTGAACAAATGGGTAAGCGACGGCGGCTGGGATGCGTTGCGCACCGCCAAATCAATTACCCGGAAAGAACTGGTCGCCAAAATCATGAAGAAAGCCGACGAAAAACTGGAAAACGGCGATATGAGTGCCGACGAAATGGCAAAACTGGCGGCCAGCATCGAGAAGATAGACAAACGTACCAACGCTACGACCATTATCGAGGTGCTTACTTCCTACAACAACTGGCTGGTGGCGCGTACCCAGATAGACAAGGAACTGACGGTGGATTTCCTGAAAATGACTAACCGTTACCAGGACATATTTATCGCCGAACAAGTCTCGGCCGAAAATCCGGGACTATAATATATAATGTATGGCAACACAGATAAGTCAGAAAGAAGCACTGAAAAGATGGAAACAGCTTTGTGAGACCATCCAAAACTTTTCCACCGTCAACACAGCCGAAACAAAGGCCGAGCAGATGGAACGTATCAACCGTGCCCGGAAAGATTATGCCTATTTTGTGGAATATTACTTCCCGCATTATTGTACGGATAGCGAAACCGGCAAAGTTATTCCTTCTGCAAAGCACCATATCGAGGCGGCCAAAAAGATTCTCCGAAAATGCTCATTAAAGGCGGTTTTCAAATGGGCACGCGGGCAGGCCAAATCCACCCACATGGACGTCATGATCCCGATGTGGCTCATGGCACAGAAACGGCTGGAAATTAACGTCATGGTACTGGTTGGCAAGTCGGAAGATGCCGCCTGTACCTTGCTTGGCGATATTCAGGCGGAACTGCAATATAACAAACGCTACACGCATGACTTTGGAACCAAATACAATGCCGGAAACTGGCAGGACGGGGAGTTTGTAACCTCCGACGGTGTGGCCTTCTTTGCCCGTGGTCGCGGCCAGTCGCCACGTGGCCTCAGATACCGGAACCGCCGTCCGGACTACATCGTTATCGATGACCTCGACGACGACGAACTGTGTGAAAACGACAGCCGTGTCCGCAAACTGACCGAATGGGTGAAAGAAGCCCTTTTTGGGGCATTCGGTGCAGAGGGTGGCCGTTTTATCATGGTCGGCAACCTGATCAGCAAATGTAGTGTGCTGGCAAATATCGCAGCATCAAAAGGCGTGGAAGTCAGCCAGGTGAACGTCCTGGATAAAAACGGCAAATCCGCCTGGCCCGAATACTGGACACCGGAACGAATCCAGGAGAAGCGGGAGTTCATGGGTTACCGGGCCTTTGAAAAGGAATACATGAACAATCCGATCAAGGAAGGTTCGGTGTTCCGGAAAGACTGGATAAGGTGGAAAAAGATATTGCCGCTCGACAAATACGACGAGATTGTCGCCTATTGCGACCCTTCGTTCAAAGGCTCGAATAAGAACGACTATAAAGCCATTAAGGTTTGGGCCAAGGTTGGAACGGAACTGCACCACCTCCGAGCCTTTGTCCGGCAATGTTCCGTCGCGGAGATGGTACGTTGGTTCTATGATCTGCACGAAAGTCTGCCGGAAGGGGTTGTCTGCAAATACATGATAGAGGCGAATTTCCTGCAAGATACCCTGCTCGATGATTTCGAGGAAGAAGGAAACCTTCGAGGATACCAGTTACCCATACAGGCTGACAAACGGAAGAAACCGGACAAGTTCCAGCGTATAGAGGCCGTATCGCCGCTTTGGGAACGTGGCTTTGTCTATTACAATGAGGATTTGCAGAACGACCCCGACATGCTCTGCGGTATCGAACAGACGCTTTCCATCGAAAAAGGCAGCAGCACACACGACGATGGTCCCGACGCGGACGAAGGGGCAATCAACGTATTGCAGAAGCATTCGAGAATACAGAAGTTTAAACCGAGTATCGGCACGCGCCGGTCTCCTAAAAATATGTGGTAATGATACAGTTTATTAAAGACATGATTCTGAATTACAGAATCCGACGCGCCATCCGTTTGGCGGGCGAGCTATCCGAAGTGAGCAAACGAAAATACCTGGTCCTCATGGTGGCCGGTGTGCCGAAGGTTTATTCCAAACAGGAACTGAAAAAGATGATCGCCCGGCGCAAGTTCCGCAAAGGTACGACCATTCAGGATTTAGAAAAGAAAGCCATCCTTATAACCGGATAAGCCTATGTTCCTGGCAGAAGAAGATTATATAGTGGCCAGCAATACCGCGCTCAGCGTATTGCAGCAATGTTCGGAAGAAAAACGGGAAACCGCCGAACGGATGGCCATTGAGGAAGTGTCCGGTTATTTGCGGAGCCGGTACGATGTGAAGAAGATTTTCGCCGCTACCGGCAGCGAACGGAACAACATTATCGTACTCCGCACCTCGGACGTGGCCTTGTACCATCTTTCCGCGTGGCTGCCTAACAAGATGGGGCACGAAATAAGGAAAGAGCGTTACGAACTTACCCTGAAATGGCTGGAGGGTGTACAAGCTGGCAAGATAATCCCCGACCTTCCTACCGTAACCGGCGAAAATGGCGAGGAAGATGTGAACAACCCCGTCAAGTGGGGTTCTGGAATACAGAATACTTATATATGGTAGATTATGGCAAAAAGGAACAAATATAATCCCGGCATGAAGATTAGCGGGTTCAACTTGTCTTCGGCGAAAGACCGCCGAAGACTCCAGTCGCTGACGGTTGAACTGAAACTACAGGCCGAAGCCTTGACGCAAAAGGACATGCGTTCCTGGCGTCAGGCATGGCAACAGGCTATTGACATCGAAAACCCGCACCGGGAACGGTTGTATGATATTTACCGCGATGTGGAAGTGGACCTACATCTTTGCGGTTGTGTGGACCAGCGCAAAGGGTTCGTCCAGAAGAAAGGCTTCAAATTGGTAGATGCCAAAGGAAAACAGAACGACGATGTCACCCGGCTTTTTGAAGCGGTATGGTTCAAGGACCTGGTCGGTTATATCTTGGATTCCCGCTACTGGGGTCATTCGCTTATCCAGTTGGGGGACGTGGTGAGCATCGACGGGGAAATGCGTTATATGGGTGTGGAACTGGTCAACCGCAAACACGTGATACCGGAATACGGCGTGATCGTCCGGGAACAGGGCGACGAATGGAGAATAGGTGTACCCTACCGGGAAGGCCCGATGGCCGACTGGGTGGTGGAGGCAGGGAAACCCAAAGATTTGGGCTTATACCTGAAAGCTGCTACGCAGACCATCCCCAAAAAGAATATGCTGGCCTACTGGGACCAATTCGGGGAAATATTCGGGATGCCGATCCGTATCGCCAAAACAACGGCACGCGACCCGAAAGACCGGAGCCAAATAGAAAACATGCTTTCTTCGATGGGTGCGGCCGCTTGGGGGTTGTTCCCGGACGGAACCGACATTGACATCAAGGAAACGACACGGGGCGACGCTTTCAATGTCTATGACAAGCGTATTGATCGCGCCAACTCGGAACTGTCAAAAGGCATCCTGAACCAGACGATGACCATTGACAACGGAAGCAGCCTTTCACAGTCGGAAGTCCATTTGGAAGTATTCGAGAACGTGGTTGAAAAAGACGCCGACCTCGTGAAAGACATCGTAAACGACCAGCTTCTGCCGCGCATGGTAAAGCACGGCTTCCCGGTAAAAGGGCTGCATTTCGAGTGGGACGACAGCGTGGACTACACGCCGGAGCAGCAGTTGGAATACGAAAAGATGATTCTTGACCGGTTCGAAGTCGATCCTAAATACCTTATCGACAAGTACGGCGTACCTATTACCGGGGTGAAGAAACTACCGGAACAGGCTGCTTTGGCACGTCCTTTTTTCGATTAGGCCCCGCCGATTATGCGGGGCTGCACGAAAGGATAAGCCTATTATATCAGGAAGGTAATTTGCAATTAGCCGCCGACGATTACCCGAACACGTCCGCCATTGAATCCGCCTTCGAAAAAGCGATGAAGTGGCTACACGGGAAAAGAATTTTCGGAGCGGGTATGCTGAAAGAAAAACCGGTTCGCCGGCTGATTGAGGAAACCGCCGCTTACCTTTCCAAAGGCATCGAGCGGGGCGTTGTACAGGAATCTCCATCGGAAGCGATGGTCTCCAGCCTTCGGGAAAGTGCCGGTGTGTTCTCCGGATTCAAAACCTTTCATGAAATGAAGGAGGCAGCAAACCTGTTGTTGGATGAAAACGGCGATTTAAAACCATTTGAACGCTTTTCAAATGACGTAGGGAAGATTAATGACACTTACAACAGGCACTATTTGAAAACGGAATACAATTTCGCTGTGCAGAGTGCGGAAATGGCAGCCAAATGGGAAGAGCAACAAGACGACGGGGGCGGTCGTTATTTGCTCCAGTACCGTACCGCCGGTGATAAGAAGGTTCGCCCGGCGCACCAGGAACTGAATGGTATAACTTTGCCGCCTTCCGATCCGTTTTGGGACAAGTATTATCCGCCGAATGGTTTTAACTGCCGTTGTACCGCCCAAAAGGTACGCACAGCCAAATACTCGGCCACTGATAGCGACGCGGCCATGAAAGCCGGGGATAAGGCGACCGAGGGTAAATATGCCGAGATGTTCCGGTTTAATCCCGGCAAACAGCGGGCGGCTTACCCGGCTTACAATTCTTACACGATCAGGAAGTGCGCTACCTGTAAAAAGAATGGGCTGGAACTGGCAAAGATTCCCAGCAACGAACTTTGTACGGCCTGTCCGATCATCCGGGAATGCGCCGGGGACATTGCCAAATCGCAGGCGGCCATCGAACGGAAGCACTACCTTCGGGAAATGCAGTCGCTTCTGAAAAAGAAGGTCGTGCTGGAGATAGACGGGGTAAAGAAAAGCATCGGATTTACCAAAGAAGGAAATAAGCACTTATACAGTGATACATTCGGGCGGTCGTCCGTATTAAAACCGGACGATTTGGCACATCTGGACAACGTATTGAAACAGTCTGTTTATGTCAGTACGTCTGACAGATTAAGTCACGCACGAAAAGATAAGGTAAAACGGTTCTTTTATTTGAAAGGAGAGATTAACGGTAAAACGGTATATCTGAATGTGGCCGAAGCTGAATTTGAAAACAGAGACGGCAAGAAAAAGTATGACCGTTTTTTATATTCGGTAACGGACAAAATAAAAAGCGAATAAATCGGCGGCCCCTTAGGTTCTTGACCAGCTTAGCCCACACAATTCACTCGCTTTTCATTGCAAATATACGAACTAATAATTTAAAACCCAACCTTATGGACGGAGATTTTAAGAAAGAAGTCATCGACCAGTCAATAGAAGACATCAGAGTCGAGTTTGACGAGGAATTTGACCGGAATTTCGAGCGTAAAGCCTTCTTCGATGAAAAAGAATGGCCCGAACGGAAATTTGACGACGGGGTCGGCTCGCTCCTGCAACGCACCGGTGGGCTGCGCCGGAGTGTCCGGAGCAGGAAACGGCGGGGCGAACTGGTTTATTCGTCTTCCAAACCATACGCCCGGATTCATAATGAAGGCGGGGAAATACGTGTTACCCGGAAGATGAAGGGCTATTTCTGGCATAAGCTAAAAGAAACCGGAGGAAAGTACCAGTACCGGAAAGACGGCGAGAAACGGCGGAACAAGCGTAACCGGGAACTCTCCGACAAGGAAGAGTTCTATCGGGCAATGGCATTGAAAAAAGTCGGTTCTACCGTCAAGATACCTGAACGTCGCTTTATCGGCACGGGACGCAATACCGACCGGATCATTCGGGAAATAACCGAACAGAACTTTGAGGATTATTTAAAACGACACCCAATCATAGACAAATGAGAAAGATTTTATACCGCGAACTAAAGAAACGCCTGTCACGCCTTTTGCTGGCCGATAGTGGCGACATCGTGTTGGTATCGGAAGAACGTATCAAACAGATGGTAGAGGCCGGAGAAACACCCGATTACGCAATCAAGCATTTCGGATTGTGGAACCGGCAAGTGGAATTTATCGAGGAAGAAGCGCACTTTCCGATGCCCGCCGTATTTATTGAGTTCGGGCGTTTGGCATGGCGACACCAGCAAGGCGGATTACAGGACGCAGACCTGACTGTCGGGCTGCACGTCCTGACGATCGCCCTGCCGGAAGGATACGACGGCGAGGAATTCCACCTGGATTTGCTCGACAAGATAAACCGCTGTTTGCACGGGTTCACCGGCGAATATTGGGGATCATTCAAGCGGTCGGCATCCATACCGTGCCACGACCACGAAGAAATATTGGACGATACAGAAGTCTATCAAACCCTTTTGTACGACGATTCGGCGGTGAAGAAACTGGTCAAACATCCGGTTCCGCCCGATGTGGCTATCCGAACAAAGTAAGCTGCAATTCCCGCCCTTTTTCGATAATGGCGGGCTTTGTCGCTGCGTTGATGTAGTTGTAGAAAGTTTTTTCTGAAATGCTGTAAATGGGATAAATGTACCTGCGCCAAATTTCCCGGTTCGACAGTCCGGTTTTGGCGTATTCGTCGTAAATGGCGTTCACTTCGGCCACCCGACGGGCGTATGAGCATCCTTTCAGTTCCATTTATTCCATGATTATAAGTTGTTATACAAAAGTAACTAAATGATGACATCCGGCAAAATAAACGGCGGGATTGTTTTACACTTCCCGCCGTTTGTATATCATTGTTGCTCTCCTTGCACAAGCGCATCGAACAGCAAATGCGAAATTCGATAGACTTCAACATCCGAGGTGAAGCCGCATTCCAATTCATCGAACTTCATTTTGCAGATGTATTTCTTCATCCGAAACAATCCTGTTTTACTCCAATAAGTCCGTATTACAATATAAGGGTTTCCGTAGAGCATAAAACAATCCCCTTTGCGTAACTGTCTTAACTGGGCTTTGGGATTTTCAAACTCCGGGATAATCTCTATTTCGCATTCCTCACCGAAAACAATGCTGATAAGTATTTCCCTCACCTTATCGGCTTCCGAATAAGATTTGAACACCCTGGCCTCGGAAGGCTTACTGACTTTTTCCATAGTGTATGTTATCCCTCTGTGGTTTCGGGGACAGCCCTTTTTCAGCCAGGTTCCATCATTGAATTTTATCCGGTATGAAAATTTCTTACTCATGGCTCGATTCCTTTTCCGTTTCTAACTGCTGTAAGCGTTTCAGGTGATAAACTACCGCCTCGAAAAACTCCAGGCTTCTTTTTGCCCCTTGCTTGGATGGTTTGCTCCGCAGCCTTGGATATTGTTCTTTAATCTTTTCGATTGTGCCTTCCGTATCTTTGATGCATTGCGCTACGGTTTGAACTAAGCCTATTTGATTTGTCATTTTTACCATATCTACTCCTTTAAATATTGAAATTCTCCAAATAGAACTAATACCGGTTCTGTCTTCCCCATCACCCATTCACCGCGTTTATTATCTTCTCCTTTAGGTGGTGGCACGGTTTGATGTACACTTCCGGGTATTAGCCCTATAAATTCTTGACCACAAGCGTTACAACGAGTAATCTTGATAGAGTCATATCTCTGCAACTTTTGACATGTTCCCATTTTAGGGATGCTTCTTTCCGGTATTTCAATCGTTCCCAATCTGTAAGACTTACCGGTTATGCCACATCTTTTACATTTGTATATATCATACGGGCGTTTTCTCCCTATCGTCACAAGATTGGTTTTCTCCCATTCGTGGCCACCTTCTGATAAATTAAATTCTTGCATATCTTTGATTTTTCTAAGATTAAACAAAGACCGGAGTTATCCGGCCCTGTTGTCATTAAACCTTTTCTACATAAATCCCAACCAACGCCGACAAATCCTGATAAACCGGTTGTCCGGTGTTCTGGGTACATCGGTAAGTGGTACCGCCCTGGGAATAGTATTTGCCGGAGAACAATTCCATATTGTTATTGTACGGTATTGGGTCATCCTGGGTCCCGGCATGTTCCTCATTGATTTCCTCGTAGAGGGCGGCAGTATCAACACTGGGTGGCTGGTTTGCCAGGACAGTGGAAATCTCCTGTCTTACCCGATAGAGACGATCTTCATACCGGACACGGAATTTCGCTTTCAGAGTCTTGCCGATGAAGTCTTTCCATTCCGGATGGATTTCTTTCAGCAGGAGAGCTTCGTTGTTCGTCATATCGGTATTGTTGATGGTCATTTGGGCGAAGAGGACCGCCCGCTGTTCAGGTGTTTTCTTGGCCGAGGCGATGGCGGCACGTACTTCCTCCAATGTCATGAAGGACGGTTCCGGGTAACCCTCCTGAAAATTAATTGCGGTCAGCGTTTCGATCGTATCGGCATTGGCGATAGAATCAAGCTGCTTTTTGATGTTTTTATCGCAGTCTCCATAATTGGCCAATACACGACCGGAAATGAACAGGGCTTCATCGGGTGAAACCTCAACCACTCCGGATTCTGTTATAAGGGGAACGGTTGTATCGTTGTCCTTCACCGCCTGTTCTGCCTGACTACGCAACAGAAGTATGCCGCTTCGCTCCAGCGTGATATTCTTTCCGTCCAGTACGAAACGGCCCACGGCTTCCTCACCGCTGCACCATATCGACATGACCGATTTTACGTCCGACAAATCAGGTTTGAACAAGAACGTTTCTTCCATGTAGTTTACGCCTTTCACTTTACCCTCTTTGTCGGCAGGGTTATCCCGCACGTCCCAACGGACATTCCATTTGTTCTGATCGGCGTTGATACACTCAAACAGTGATACGCCTTTAGTTCCTTGTACTCTTTTCATTTTGTTTCCTCCATTTGATTGTTTTCCGGCACATAAGCCGAAATATAGGTTGTTACTTCACATGATACGATAACGCGGCCGGAGCCTTTGCACTGGGGACAAACAGCGTCGTCTTTTACTCCCTTACCCTCACAAACCTTGCAGGCTACGATATGAGGCGGGATCGTCTTTTCACGTTTAGGTGCAGGTGATTCCATTCCGGCCGGTTGCTGCGATTCCGGCCGTCTTTTAACCTGCTTTCTTCTGAATCTTTCTAAAATACTGTTCATTTCGATTATTATTGATTGTTACTACTATCGTCTGCCGTCCAGTTGACCGTTACGACAGCCTTCAGGCGTTTATTCCCTTTGCAGACAGGGCACTCGCATTTGATGCGCTCCCTGTATTCATCCATTCCCCAGAACCAGCCATTGCCGTGGCAATAAGTGCAGGGGATGCCGCCGAACTCCACCCGTTCGACCGGTTGCTCTTTCGGGAAAAGCGGCGGCTGGATAAGTAGTGCGTGTTTCCCTTTGCTCATGCTTCCGTCATGCCTAAAGGAATACAAACCCATGCTCCGTTCTCGTTCTTCACCTCAGCCCGGATAAACTGTTTGCTGATGGCCGGCTGGTAGGCTTCCTCAATGATCTGAACGCCTTCCATGAAACGTTCCGATCCGGTCTCTTCTGCAATCTTGCGAAGCTGAACCACACGGCTTGCCTTTAGCGTGCCCTTAGCGTCACGAGCCAACAGGCGAAGCACCATTTTTACAAGAGCTTTCGTCTTTTCATCGCTCGCCAATCCTTCGATATATTCTTTTACGATGGCGATTCCGTCTTCCACCGTATCCCGGTAGCCGTCGGTGGTATAAACGCCCACGGTGATACGCTTATCACCCGCCGAGTTGGTGAAGGTGTCGGAACGCTGGCCGTCCTTTTTCAGTTTCAGGACTTCCGACTTCATGTCGATCACACTGCGGAAGTCGTCCAACACAGCCAGTTTCGTATCCTTGATACCCTGGCTTAAACACTGCAAGGACAGGATTACCCGCTCAATGGTCTCATCTACCAAGTCCTTGTAGGCTTCGCGGTCGCGTTTGGCCTGTTCCCTGGCTTTCTTCTCGGCTTGTGCCGCCTTGAATGCTTCATACTCCTGCCGTTCTTCGGCTGTCATTTCAACTGTCTGTTTTACTTCTTCCATGATTCTGTCAGTTTAAAAATTGATTATCGTTGTTGTTTTCTTTCTCTTTCCGCTGGATGATCCGGAGCTTGATATTTACCGTTTCCAATTCCTCGACAGTCAGTTTCCGGAATTCCTTGCCAGCGATCCGAGGATTCATGCAGTAGGCATCCACTCGGTTCCAGTCGGTCGTGTCGATACCCATCTTCTGGAGTTGTTTCAGTACCGCCGAGCGCTTCCGGCGAAGTTCCTCGCGGTAGATTTCCCGTGCCCGGTAGCCTCCGGCGGTCTGTTGCATCGCATCACACATGGTGTCGTACTCTTTCGCTGTCATTTCTCGGAGCGATTCAGTCCTACCGCCCGTGTACTGGCTTACCAGCGTTGTTTTCAGTTCGTCCCGGTCCGTCGTAGGCAGACGGTTCAAAAGAGTGTAAAACCGGGCATAATTACGTGCTTTCATTCAAAATCCTCCTCTTTTAGTCCGTACTCGGCCATTAATGCCGCATGCGATAGTTCAGAAAAGCGATCGGATAGTTCACTGTAGATATACGACTGGTCCAGTATGGGAAAGACCATTGCCCGGTCTACTGCGTCGTTCAGGATTGCTTCGATGGTTGCGTCCATAGGAATTATGATTTATGTTGTTTGACTTCTTTTATCGCTACCTGACAATGGGTGGCGTTTACAATCTTGTTTGCCAATTCCAAATTATCTATCTCAATCACGATCAACCCGGCCGTCTTTGCCCGCCGTACCCGGATGTCGCAGGGGTATTCGCCCTCGTTCCAGAGCAGGAGCACATGGACGGCGTACTGTGGCTCCATGCCTAATTGGTAAATCTTTGTCTTATTCATGGCTTTCGTTTTTTTGAATCATTTTTATCACTCCAATACCGCTCGGCCAATTTCGGGTAAGCGACGTATTCGCCGGTTTCACCGATAAAACGGCCTTTACTGAATGCCTTTCCCCCTTCGACCCATATCTTCAACGTGGCATCGTACATCACGCTTTCGGCAGCATCACCTTTCGGGTTCTTACCTTTGGCGTGGCTGATGAAGATGAACAACTTGTTCGGAAAAGCCTCTTTCAAGCTGATGTAGTCACGGTAGCTCATCCGGGTGTACTGGAAACTGTCCACCACCACGATGTTGTAACTCTTATGCCGGCGAAGCCTTGTTTTCAGGGCTTCCATGTCTTCTTGTATGAAAGTTAACCGGCGGCTCACTTCCGACATACCGTGCATCCGTAGGTTGTTCTGTACTGTCAGGCATGCGCCCTCTTCCAGGCTGTCGTAAACCACCCGATCGTACTTGCATAGTTCTTTGCACAGTTGCATCACAAACGATGTCTTTCCGTTGCCGCTGTTTCCCCAGATAAACCACACTCCGACACGTTCCGGTGTGCCGAACGCATCCTTCCATTTCCCCTCGAAAGGGAAAGTGTTGTATTTTTTATCCAATATGTCTTTTACGCTCAATGCTCGTTTCATATCCTTTTTGAATGGTGTTCAAATGTCGTTTGAACGGTTGTTGTTTCTTATTCATTCATTCGTTTTGCCCGATGGATGGCTTTCTTTACCCGGCGAAGGTCAAAGTCGCACGGCTCGGCATCGCGGATCACTTCGTCTATCTTCTTTTTGTCGCTCAGCCCGTTGGCCACACAGATGGAATACACGTCGGTGGCCGAGGTTTCCTCCAGTTCGAAGTATTTCCGCCCCATACGGCTGAAGAACTCCTTATATCCTGGTTTCCGGTAACGCAGGCCGCGCTCGATTCGCTTCTTGATGTAGTCGGTACTCATAAAGATGATCCCGCTTTTATCCTCCAGTTTGTTATACAAGCTGATGAAGTAATGGAATACAGGCTCGGTCAGTTTGTCGGCTTCATCGAATATCAGCAAGGGGGCTTCCATTTGAATGATGTCGTCCAGGATCAATCCCCAAATTTCGCGGATATTGTGCCCGTCCGTCCGGATACCGACCTTGTGGGCTATCTCACGCACAAAGTCGCCCTTCTTCATATCCTCGGAACAAAGGATATAGAAAACCTCCTTATGTTCTTCCGTGTAAAGGCGTGCCGTCGTTGTCTTTCCGCATCCGGCTTCACCGACCACCCATGTTACATTACGCCAGTGCTGGGCATCGTCCAGCGCATAGCTTATTTCCTGGTAAGCGGACGTTTCCACAATCTGCCAGCCGGTTTCGGCCTTTCCGCTGCCTACCTGCGAGGCGATGTTGCGGAACATGTCGTCCGAGATATTTTCATATTTGCCGTTCATGATGCTGCTGATCGTCCCGACACTGGTGTTTTTCAAACTTCCGGCCGCCTTGTTCTGGCTCGGATATTTGGCGACGTATGCCCGGAGTGCCTCACGGATTGCGTCTTTCTCTTTGGTACTTAATGATTCCATATTGTTTGTATTTTATTGATTCTTATTGTCTTTTATAGTTTCCCGGCTACTTTTCGGAAATCTACCTCGTTGTTCTCTTTCAGTTGGTCCCAGGTCAGCAGGCTTGCCTTCTTGGTGGTCTTACCCAATTGGATTTCTTCCGGATCACGGTTGTATTTCTTGGTCCGGCGGTCAATCTCCCGCTGTACTTCGGCTGTTACGCCTTTCAGTTTCGGGGTACTCAGCCCTTTCTGTTCGGGAGCCACACCGTAAGCGTATTCTATTTCTTTGGCTATCACCTGACGTTCGATACGGTCACGAATGTTCGCTTCCTGTTCCTGCCGGATAAATTCGGCTTCGCCTTTCGCCTGTTCTTGAATGGCGCGGTGGATAACCATGTAAGGTTCTGCCATCCGTTCGAACCGGAGCTGACCGGCATTGTCTTTCCAGTACAGGCGGATGCTCCGGAGATCGTTCGGATCGTACTTGACATAGAACTGACGGTAGGTGTTTTTCCGTCTCCATTCGTGGTCTGGGCGTCCGGGGGATTCAAATACTTCATAAGGCTTCTTTAGCGAACCGATGGTTATTTGTATGCCCTGGTCGGTAAAAGTCGCTGGGCGTTTTGCCCAGATCCAGAAGATGTCCACCATGTCATGTACCGTTACCACGTCGGTTTCCTCGTTCTCGCTCTTTTCATACATTTCGACGCGGGGAATGCCGGTTGCCGGGTGCGGGGCTGCGTTCCAGGCGCGGCGTGCCTCGGCATAATGAGCTTTCAGTTCATCCAAGGTGAAAAGCCGGTCCTTGTTTTCTTCGACAAATTCCAGATTCGGACGGCTTTCGGCTTTCTTCGCTGTGATATTCATACCGGTAAACCGCCAGTCCTTATGCAGTTCCTGGGATTGAAACCTACCGAATATGCTTTCAATCGTCTTGCTTTGACCACTATAAGGTGCGGTCGGACGGTGGATATGGCATATTTTGTCAAAGAATCCTTCTTCTTTCGAACCTTTCTCCTTTTCTAACCGTTTATGTCCACCCTGATTGTCGTGTACAATTTCAAAAGGCTTGTGCCCGCTCACCTGGATGGCCATGCGGTAGGCGTTGTATTGCGCTTCGAAATTCTCGTGGTCGCTGATATAGTAACCCAAAAGAACCTCGCTGTACGCGTCGATCACTTCGTACACCATCGTGGTGCGTATCTTTCCGTCCTCGTCCCGGTAATACAGGTTCAGTTTCGTACCGTCGCCGTACCAGAGGGTATCACGCCGGTCGGGTAGTTTCGTCTTGTGCTTTCTTCCGTAACGCTGGTGGGCCGCCATTTCACCGAATACGGCGTCATACCAAAGCTGCTCGATCTCCGGACGTTCGAACCATTGTACCATGCTCCGCTTGCTTTTGAGCGGCTTCCAGCCATTTTCCAGCGCGATGCGGTTTATCTCCTCGAATATCTGCGCGTAGTTATAGACCGGTATCCGGCTCCGGCGTAGGGCGATCAGTTGGCGACCCATCTCCGTGGTAATCTTGACAGTGCTTTTGTTGCCGACCTTGCCGGAGATAAGGGAAGCGTAACTTTCCTTCTTGTATCGGTTGATTTTCTCTTTCAGCCGGGCGAGGTTTTCCGGTAGGGTATGGTGGTATATCTCGCGCAGGTTCTCGCTGGTGGCGGCTACATTTTCCCATACGGTGCTCAGGCTGTTGCCGTACATCTTGCGGTCCCGCGTCTTTACCTCCAAATCAATGACAAGCGCGTTCAGGACCGAGGCGTTCAGCGTGTATTCCGCTTTCAGCTTGTCGCTAAGGCCGGTTTCCACACCGTTCATCTCATACTGGTAGTCCTCGAAATATGTACGTGCCTTGTCGTCTATCTTTACCCTGTCTCTCATACGCTGCCTCTTTAATGATTCTACCGGATCGCCGTATTTCGCGACGAAACGGACCTTGTATTTTTCAGGGAGCGAGGAATAGATAACCAATGCGCATGAGCCTTCGCCACCGCCACGTTGGGCAGTTCGGATTATTTTTCTGGTGATATTTTTGTTTAAAGTATAGAACCTTATAACAGGATCATCGCCGGAAGTAAGCTCCTCGTAGGTTACGCATAGTTCGTTCTTGAAATATTCCATCACTCGGTTGTCTTACCAGTTAATAATCTTCTAATTTATCTGTAGGCACTCTTTTTATCAGCCGTACGGAATTGCCGAAGTTCAGCACGACCAGCATAATCACCCATAAGGGATTCCCTTCTGCTGTTCCAAGCAGCAGGGTGAAGCTGAAAAGGAAATACCCGGTATAAACCTTTTGCCTTGCAGTGAGTGATTTCCACCACACCAGTTCACCCTTGAACAACTCCTGCCACATCGTTTTCATGGTTCATCCCATTTACCGGTTCGTCACCCACTTCGATGCCGCCACGCATCAAAGCCATTTTCCGGATTGCCTGCGCCAGCTTGGTATTTTTCCGGTATGTCAGGCTGTATGATACCATTTCCGGAGTGCAATTCATCAGGTGGGCGATTTTTCTCGCTTCCCCGTATTCTACTATGATTCGTTTCTTCATCTTTTATATCTGTTTTTTAATTCATTACCTTTTAAAAGTCTTCCGCTATTCTCACGAACCACGGAAGTTTTGCTACATTTGTAGCATGTTAAACCAAAAATTAATTTATTATGGATGATAAAGTTCTAAAGCGTCTTACTGCTCAGCAAGTAGTTATATACATGAAACTAAAGAAACTCGAAAAGAAATTAGAGGGTAGTACTTCATTGCTCGATATTTCAATAACCACTCGCGAGTTTGAACGCGAAGTCGAAAAAGTTTTGGAGAAACTTAACGACTAAAAAATTCACCACGACTTCCTAACGGTGGATTGTGGTACTCTTTTTTATACAATAGAATGCCCATAAAACGGTATTCTATTGTTGAACCAACAATAACTCCTCTCTCATTTACAACGGCAGAAACCGTTACACTGATTAAAACTCTTCTTGTCTTCATCTTCTTAAACTTTATCTTAGTTCAACAATAATCAGCTCTTCATCAAACGTCCTGGCCAATTTCGCTTTGAAAAAGGCCATCGTACACTCGTTGCTGAATACGGCTATAAACGTTACGTTGTCCACCATGTAAGTAAAGATGGCTGATTCATACTTGAACTGATCCAAAAATTCCTCGACCTTCGACCAGTCGTGAAAACTCACTGAAACTCTAATTGCTTTCATACGCTTTATCTTTATAATGTCTCGTGGGCGATCCCGGATTCGAACCGGGGACAATGGCTTCTATGGATAAGTTTCGCCTGTTCTACCTGACTGAACTAATCACCCGCCCATCTTTCCGGGCTGTCTGTTATCCGGCAATCTTTTTGCCCTGTTCGTCAATCATTGAAAGAATATGCTTCCGGTCTTCGTCCCAAAGCGGAAGCCCTAATTCAATCGTTCTTTTGACCACTTCCGTTTCCCCGACCAACTTCACCGCCTGGTTGCGGAAGTCGGTATCGTCATAAGTGTGCGCTTTTCCGATTAGAAAGTCCACCAACTCATTAATGGCATCATTTTGTCGTTTACATTTCATTTCATAATTCAATACCCGTACATAGACATCGCGGATAATCCGGCTTTCTCCATGTTTCTTGTATTCTTTACAAAAAGCGTCTTTGTCTATTGATGTATTCATATACACAGCGTGGATGTAATCAAACTCTTCTGCTGTCGGTACAATACCTGTTCTCTCTTCAAATTCTTTCTGTGTCATAACTTTATATTTTATTGTTTTACTTCATTGATAACTGGTTTCGAGTTTACCCCATAGCAGTTCATCAATACCTCGACCATGTTTTTGACATAAGATTTAGGAGCACTAAATACAATTCCCTGCTCTTCGTTATATCTGAAACTCACATGGTCCATGATAAGAATCCTTGCGACCTTAAACTCTACGCTTCGTGTCTGCCATTCTAAAATCTCATCATTCATATCTTTGCTCTTTTTAAGTTTTACTTCTAATATTCGTTTATATGCTGCCCTTTTTGTATCTTTGGAGCGTGTTTATGTTTTAAACACACTGCAATATTAATAGTAAATCTTCTAATAACAAAATATTTTGCGAGTAAATTTACTAATAAAATTATGGGTACAGTTCAAAGAATACAGCAATATATTGAAAATAAAGGTATTAGCAAATATAGATTTTACCAACAATCCGGGCTGTCTAATGGAGCATTAGATAAAGGTGAGAATATCGGCTCTGATAAATGTGAGAAAATACTCTATGCTTTTCCTGATCTTAATTCAGATTGGCTTCTTACAGGTAGAGGCTCAATGTTAAAAAATAATAGACCTGAATCGGTAGATAATAAAGAAGATATAGAAGAAAAAGAATTACCTGAAGTAAACTATGAATATAAAGGAGCACCTTATTATAATGTAGATTTCATTGGTGGCTTCGATTTAGTACTAAATGATCAAACCAATAACCCTGATTATTACATCAATTTCCCACCATACAATAAAGAAGGCGTTGTTTGGTGTAATATCACTGGTCACTCGATGGAGCCAGAGTTAAATAATGGTGATTTTATTGCTCTGAAAGAAATGACTGACCCAATTGAGTATTTGCCATACGGTGAAATTTATGGGATTATAACAGATAATTACAGAACAGTTAAACGAATACGCATGTCAGAAAGAAAAGGCTTTGTTCGTTTAATACCCACAAATAAGAGTCCTGAATATGGAGAACAGGAAATACCAATTAGCATGATTCGAAAAGTATTTGCCGTTTTAGGAAGTATGCATAGATTGTTTTGATTATTAGATATTTACAAAATATTAAAGGGCTGTCAATAATATAACATAGGGTATTTTATGTGTGTTAAAATCTATAAAAACAGTACTTCCAAAGAATTTTTAGACACTATATATACATAAATAAGCATTGTATTTAGGGCTTTTTGTCCTACCAAATGTCCTACCTTTCAACGCTTTTCGTTTTTGTGAAAGGCTTTTCGTCCTACCTTTTGTCCTACCTTTTGTCCTACCAAGCATAAAAAAGCGGTATTTCCGACCGTTCAAACCGGCAGGAAACCCGCTATTATAAGAAAAGCCGTTTGAATACGACTTAAACACTAATAAAACAACTACTTAGAAGCCCGGATCAGGTGCGATTGGATAATCATCGCTCGTTTGGTTATTTTACAGCTCCCGTCGGTCATTCCGGCATGTAGAAGGCTGCTTTTGGTAATCCCCACCTCTGCCTCGGTCAGCACGTCAAAGATAGCCGAAAGGCTGCCGAAATAGTAGTTCTTCTTCTCGTAAAGCAAATGCACATGGATAACTTTTGTCATAACGTATTTAGTATTTTCTTTCTCGCAAATATACCAAATAATAATTATATAGAATAATTAAAGAGATATTTACTACCATTACAGCCGAAATCAGGCAAAAGAAAAGAGGCCGTTTTAAAGCCCCTTCCCATATCAGGCGAACAATCCGCCTACCGCCTAACAAAAACACTTGTATGCGCCCCATTCGCACCTCATTTAGCCCGATATTAAACCAGTGTAAGCTTTGTGTAAAGCCAGGTGTTAAAACATCGTTCAAAACAGCCCGCCGATGTAAGCCCAGTGTAAAGACTGTGTCGCTTCTCGTTTTGCACGTTCATTCTTACTTCTACTATCTAACTTGTTGATATTCTTGCTCTATCCTTATTTTTCTTCTTATCCTTGCTTTACACATTTCGTTTATCCCCCCTTAATTGTATGGTTGAATGCCGGTTCTTCTTTACAGTATGCCGGTAATTTCAATTCTAAAAACAGGGAAGTCTTTTTAACCGGCGAAGCTTATTTTGAAGTGACCAAACAGTCGGATGGAACTCCTTTTGTGGTTAAAACGGACCAGTATAGTGTATTGGTCAAAGGAACAAAGTTTAATGTATCTTCTTACCCCGAAGATATTTCTGCCAAAACGACATTATTGGAAGGCTCTATCGATATTTTATATAAAGGAAGACATATTCCGGTTGCACCGGGAGAATTGCTTAGTCTTGACAAACAAAACGGAAGTTTTTCCCGTCAGAGGGTGCAGGCATCTCAATATAAATCCTGGACAGAAGGTAGAGTTGAATATGATAAAATCACTCTCAATGAGCTAGCAGTCCGCCTATCCCGTAAATATGACGTTCAGATTCATTTGGGGGACGACTTGGAAAAAGATATTGCTTTCCGTGTATCACTTCGCAATGAAGAGACTGTCGGAGATGTCTTTCAAGCTTTATCCGAGATTATACCGATCCGTTATGAGCGGCGGGGCCGGGATATTTATATTCGAAAACAATAGCGCAATTGTTAATATATTATTAAATCTAATTCTTTAATTTATTGGTTTATGTATAGAAAACATGTAGGAAGGGCGTTAATCCTTGCCTTGATGCTTTCTGGAGCCACCTCCATGAATGCACAGCGGATCACCCGGCAATTTAAAAATGTTCCTTTAAAAACAGTATTAGCGGAAGTAGAGAAAGAACTACAGTATTCCATCATTTACAAGAAAGACGAGGTAAATGAACGGAAGCAGATTACGCGAGATTTTAAAGATGCATCCTTGGAAGAAGTGCTATCTGCCATATTGGATAATGGATTGTCTTATTCCGTCCAAGGCAAGATGATTGTAATTTCCAAGAAAGAAGCAGCGGAACCATCTATCACTCAGCAAAAGCAGATCATCGTGAAAGGTATTGTGAAAGATGAAAATGGCGAACCTGTTGCCGGTGCGAATGTTGTTGAAAAGGGAACGTCTAATGGTACGATTACGGATATGGATGGGAATTTCTCTTTGTCGATATCCGAAGGTTCCAAATTAAGTATAACGTACATCGGATATTTGGACAAGGATGTTGCGGTTAGTAAAGGTAAGACAACATTGAACATCCAATTGAAGGAAGATACACAAGCTTTGGATGAAGTGGTTGTGGTTGGCTATGGTTCTGTCAAAAAACGTGACCTGACAGGATCTGTTTCACAGATTTCATCTTCATCGATTCAGAATCAGGCTGTGATGAAAGATCCTATGCAAGCATTGCAAGGTAAAATTGCAGGTGCGGATATTACGATGGGAAACTCTCCCGGAGCATCTTCTACCATTGTGATCCGTGGATATAATTCGATCAATGCGGGCAATGATCCATTGATAGTGGTGGATGATGCTCCGTTCGGAGGAAAGATCGATGAGATCAATCCGGCAGAAATCGAGTCGATTGATGTTTTGAAAGATGCTTCATCCACCGCTATTTATGGTTCTCGAGGAGCAAATGGTGTTGTTATCATTACGACAAAACGTGCCCGTAAGGAAGCTAAACTGTCTGTTAGTTATGACGGATATGTCGGTGTGTCCAAGTCATTCAAAAATTATGATATGATGAGCGGTGAAAAATATGCAGACTGGAAAAGAATGGCTAATTATGGAAAGACAGATAAGGAAATATTTGATGATATTCAATTAAAAGCCTTGAACTCCGGACAATTTGTAGATTGGCAAGATTTGATGTTTAGCGGTACGGGCTATAAAACGGATCATAATGTCAGTATCAACCAGTCGAATGGTCGTAACCGTAATATGTTAGTGTTAGGTTATAATAAAGACCAAAGTATTATTGATAATATGGGATATGAACGTTTCTCTGCCCGTATTAATGGAGATATGGAATTAGCAAAGAACTTGAAAGTCGGTTATTCTTCTTTATTGGCACTGACAACCCGTAATAATGGAGATAATAGTGTTTGGAAATATGGTACTGTACTGGATCCTCTAACGGAGGTGTATGATGAAAATGGTGATTTACGCTTCTATAATAGTGGTTGGTATCAGACGGTATTGCATTCGAATCCTTTGTTCGATACTGATAAAAGTAATGTAGACAATAAGGAGAAGAGAACTCGTATTTTATTGAACCTGTTTGCTGATTGGGAAATTGTTACGGGGCTGAAATTCCGTACCAGTTTGACCTATGGTTTATCCGCAATTGAAAATGGAATTTACAGAAGTGCGACTTCACAGGCTCGGCAGTTGGCGGATCCGTCTGCTGAGTATAAGAAAACGAATGAACAGCAGATTACATTCACAAATATGTTGAATTACAAAAAAACATGGAATGAGCATAGTTTGGATGCTTCGCTTGTACATGATATGCAGACTGATAAATCGGAATTGGTCGGATTGACAGGTCAAGGTATGCCTTATTTTGGTTCTTCGTTTAATGTGAATGAAGCTCCGGATGTCTTTACTCGTCTATCTTCCGTACGAAAATGGGCATTGTTGTCATTCATGGGAAGAATCAATTATTCGTTTAAGGATCGGTATTTATTGACATTGACGGGGCGTTATGATGGCTCTTCCCGTTTGGCTAAAGGTAATAAATGGGACTTTTTCCCATCTGTGGCATTAGCTTGGCGCATGAATGATGAATCATTTTTGAGAGATGTTGATTGGCTTTCAAATTTGAAACTCCGTTTAAGTTGGGGTAATTCAGGAAATACAGCTATATCGGAATATGCAACGCAAGGAGCTTTAGGTAAATATGTCTATTATTTTGGTACAACCGAACAATCGGCTATGGGATATCTCCCTACTGAATTGGCTAATAATCAATTAGGGTGGGAGCGGACAGAAGAATATAATGTTGGTGTTGATTTCGGCTTCTTGAATAACCGTATCAATGGTTCTATTGATGGATATGTCCGTAATACAGATGATTTGTTGATGAAACGTAATTTACCGATTACAACCGGATATGAATTTACTTGGCAGAATGTAGGTAAAACTCGTAATTCAGGTGTGGAAATTGCATTGAATACAGTTCCAGTGGTAACGAAAGATTTCAAATGGACAGTGGACTTGACGTTTGGTTATAATAAGAATGAAATAGTCGAATTGTTTAACGGAAAAGAGGATAGCCCAGGTAACAAATGGTTTATTGGAGAGCCGCTGTATATTGAGCGCTTGTATAAATATATCGGCGTTTGGCAAAAGGGAGAAGAGGAAGAGGCTGCACGATATGGGCGTGAACCGGGAAATCCTAAAATAGAAGATGTAAACAATAACGGTGTATATGATGAAGGTGATTTGCACACATTCAATAAAATACCGAAGTGGACAGCAGGTTTATCTACCGGATTGTATTATAAGAACTTTGATTTGAATGTTTATTTCTATACACGTCAGAAATATGGTCAGGTGCTAGGTGTTTTAACAGATGAAGCTGGTTCTACTCGTTATAATCATTTGAATGTAGATTTTTGGACGCCTGATAATCCGTCGAATACGTGTCCTAAACCTGTCATAACCAATCCACAGGAGTTGTTGACATCGAGTGATTATGCTTATAGAGATCTCTCTTTCATTCGTTTGAAGAACATTAACGTGGGCTATACATTGCCGAAAGAAATCTCCAAGAAGTTCTATAGCGAAAAGTTTAGGATGTATTTTATGGTTGAAAATCCATATACTTGGACAAAAAGTGATTATGTAGGACTGGATCCGGAAAACTGTAATGCTTATACGGACCATCGCCCATTGACATCATTCGTTTTTGGAGTAAATGCAACTTTCTAAATAGTCTAATTGATAATGAGATATGAAAATACTAAATAAAACATTAATAGGTTTGCTGTCTTTATTCTGCTTAGTGTCTTGTGACTTCTTGGAAGAAACAGCTTATAACAAAGTGACTGTTGGTAATTTCTATACCACTAAAGAGGGAATTACTAATGGAGTGAATGGATTGTATTCTACCTTAAGAAACATGTATATACAGGAATATCTGATTTATATGTGTGAAGGTCCTTCTGATTTATGGATCGCTTATAATGGTAGTGAACAATGGAGAAATTGGACAATAGATGCAACCAATAATGATGTAAGAAGTTTTTGGTATAATTCTTATAAGTCAATAAATCAATGCAATACTGTTATTTATAGTTTGGAAAATGATGAAATTGAAGGGCTGGATGAAAGTTTGCGTATACAATATTTGGCGGAAGCCTTATTCATCAGAGCTCATTATTTTTATCATTTGGTTCAGCAATTTGGAGATGTTCCAATGTCTTTAAAACCTACAAATTCTGTTGAAACAGCTGTGTACAAAACAAAAGCTGATGAGGTGTGGACGCAAATTATTTCTGATTTGGAGTATGCAATGCAGAATTTGCCGGAATCTTATTCTGTTTCAGAATATGGTCGAGTAACAAAATATGCAGCGATGCATCACTTGTCAAGAGTTTTATTGACAGTAAAACGGGATAATCGTGATATTGAAAATGCATTAGAGTATGCAGAAACAGTGATTAATTCTGGACAATACTCATTGGTTCAGTCGCATGCAGAACTTTGGGATATTAATAATAAACATAATTCAGAAGTTATTTTCCCAGTGCTGTATACACAAAATGCTGAATTGAATGGAAATGGAAATACGGCTCATATGTTTTTTTGTTCTGCTTATTCAGAAGAACATCCGGCAGTATTGCGTGTGATAGAATATGGTCGTCCTTGGAGTAGAGAGCGTTCGACAGATTTCGCTATTAACTTGTTCGATGAAACGATAGATAAACGTTGGGATGATTGTTTTATTTCCAGATGGAATGTGACAGAAGAGTCTGTGACCGAAAAAATATTTAGCCCTTATAGCAAGCAGATGGAAGAAAAAGTTTGGAAAAAAGGTGAATTGGCGATGATCGATCCGAGAGAACCTTGGACACCAGAGCAAATCAAGGATGTTTGGCCGGTGCTTGTTTTCTTACCTGAATATATGCGTGAACAAATTGATCCGGCGATAGATGTCCAGTCTGAAACGAATCCCAATGCAAAGTGGCCTTCAAATACTCGTTTTACAAGTTATAAAATGTATGCTTATCTGGTAAAACACTTAGATCCGTTACGTCCGGAAGTCAATTGGACTGCAGGTTCACGAGACGTGTTTGTTTTCCGTTTGGCGGATACTTATTTGTTGGCTGCTGAGGCTGCATTTTTATTGGGTAATTCGCAGAAGGCTGTCGAGTATATTAATGTAGTTCGTCATAGGGCTGCTGTTCCCGGCCATGAAACAGATATGGAGATAAAATCATCGGATGTTTCGATTGATTTTATTTTGGACGAGCGTGGACGTGAACTGATGGGAGAAATGCATCGTTGGTATGATTTAAAACGTACAGGAAAATTAATGGAGCGTATGAATGATTCGAATATGAGCTCTTCAACTGCTGGAAAATTTGAAGAGTTCCATATCTTACGCCCAATACCCCGTGACCAACTCACCAATGTTTCAAATCCGGAAGAGTTTACACAGAATCCGGGTTATGGTAACTAATAGTTGAGATTTTTGATTTGAAATATGGTTTAGGGAGAGATGAGTTTTTGTCTCTCCTTGAATTTGTATTTATCTTTGTATATTGGATTAATGAATAATAAAATGATAATGAAAACACTTTTACTAACAATTCTCAGCCTGCTCCTCTCTTTGAGTGCAAATGCTCAGCAACTTCCCCTCATGATGTATGGTGATACCTCCCGTGTCGGAGTGCCTTATTCGAAAGATCCGCATGTGGTTAAATTTAAGGGGCGCTATTTGATGTATCATTCTATTCCGCCGATGAAGGGGGATCCTGCTTCTGGATGGAATATTGGGATTGCGGAGAGTAAGGATTTGGTTAACTGGACGAAGGTGGGAGAGATCACGCCTGCTCCCGGAGCTGATTATGAGAAGAAAGGACTTTGTGCACCCGGTGCGTTGGTGAAGGATGGAAAGGTGCATTTGTTTTATCAGACATATGGGAATGGTGAAAAAGATGCTATCTGCCATGCCTATCGGATGACGGCATTCGTTTCAAGAGGAATCCGACGAATCCGATTTTCCATCCGGCCGGAGATTGGACTTGCGGTCGTGCCATAGATGCGGAAGTATGCGAGTTCAAAGGACGTTATTTCCTCTATTTTGCAACCCGCGATAAAAACTACGACATCCAGATGCAGGGAGTTGCCGTTGCTCCGGGCAATACTAATTTTAACCGGGAAGACTGGGTGCAGGCGACGGATTCCTCTATCCTGTATCCCGTGTATCCGTGGGAAGGAAAATGTATCGAAGGGGCTTCGATTGCAAAAAGAGGTGACAAGCTTTATATGTTTTATGCCGGAGCTTACAATAATGCCCCCCAACAAATCGGAGTGGCGGAAAGTGAAGACGGCATTGTTTGGAAACGCCTTTCGGAAGAACCTTTCCTTAGGAACGGCAAACCAGGCGAATGGAATTCCAGCGAATCCGGTCATCCTCATATTTTTACCGATTCGGACGGACGAACCTACTTGTTCTATCAGGGAAATAACGATAATGGAAAAACCTGGTATATCACACAAGAAGAGGTGATTTGGAAAAATGGAAAACCTTTTCTGAAAGGTAAGTGAAGGTGTGTCAAATTGACATTACCGGACGCGGATGATGCAGAATGCGCAGACGAACGCAGATTTATTTTGTTGATAATTAATATATCTGTGTTAATCTGCGCTCGTCTGCGTTGTCTGCGTCCCATGAATACCGATATTTGACACATCATCAGTTTTACCATACCTTCCTGTTCAGTATGCGGACCGAGTTGAAGACCGCCAGCAGAGCGACACCGACATCTGCGAAGACTGCTCCCCACAACGTGACGTATCCCAATGCACCAGCCAACAGTACAATCCCTTTTACACCAAGTGCCCCTATGATATTCTGACGGACAATTGTACGTGTCTTGCGACCGATAGCGATAGCCGTTGCGACTTTGGACGGCTGGTCGTTCTGGATAACGACGTCGGCACTCTCGATCGCTGCATCCGAACCGAGTCCGCCCATCGCAATTCCTACATGGCTTAGTGCCAATACCGGAGCATCGTTCATTCCGTCTCCGACAAAAGCTACGGATTTACCCGGCTCTTCAACCATTTCCCGGATATGCGTCGCCTTATCTTCCGGCAACAGGTTTCCGTATGCGAGGTCGATGTCTAAACGTTTGGCAAAAGACTCGACAATCTCTTTTTTGTCACCCGACAGTAAACGGATATCTGTCACTCCTAACTTCCTCAGTTTGGCAATCGCCTCCACTGCATCATCTTTCAATGTATCGGACAATAGTAGATGGCCGGCATATTTTTTGCCGATGGCGCAGATAACGACGGTCGCCACCTTGTCGGACAACTCTTCGGGGATGGAAATCCCGCGCTCTGTCATCAGGCGGATATTCCCGACAAGTACTTCCTGTCCACCGATGATTGCTTCCATACCATGTCCGGCCAGTTCATGCATCTCCGAGATGTTGATTGCAGAGATATTCTGTTTCTTTGCGTAGCGGACGATCGCCTGTGCGATCGGGTGAGTACTTTTCTGTTCGACGGATAAAAGTAAGGCCAATAGTTCCGGTTCGGAAATTCCATGTGCCAGCATATCCGTCACCTCGAAACGGCCGGTAGTCAATGTACCGGTTTTGTCGAATGCGACGGTATTTATCCGGGTGATAGCATCCAGATAATTGCCGCCCTTGAACAAGATACCGGCTTGTGAAGCCGCCCCGATACCTCCGAAATATCCCAGCGGTACACTGATTACCAAGGCGCATGGGCAGGAGATAACCAAAAATACCAATCCCCGGTACAACCAGTCATGGAAGACATATTGGAAAGACGGCACCACCAGCCCGGCAAGTGCCGGAACTATGACGATCAGCAGAGCCAATACGATCACAGCCGGTGTGTAGAACCGTGCGAACCGGCGGATGAACAGCTCGGCAGGAGCTTTACGTTCGGCAGCATCTTTCACCAACGCTAAAATGCGGGCTAATGCACTCTGGTCATACGGGCGGTTCACTTCTATGCGGACGGCTTGTCCCAGTACGATCATTCCCGCCAGGACTTCATCTCCTTTCCTGAGAGTACGGGGCATGCTTTCGCCTGTCAGGGCGGAGGTGTCGAACGACGCTTCGGTTTCCTGCAAAATTCCGTCGAGCGGTATGCGTCCGCCCGGCTTTACCTCGATCCGTTCACCTGTCTTCACCTCTTTCGGGGAGACGTTGATATATTTACCTTCACGGAATACATCCGTACGTTCGGGACGGACATCGAGCAAGCGGCTGATATTTTGTGAAGCACGTTCGACGGCCTTGTTTTGCAGCATTTCTCCAACCGTATAGAAAAGCATGACAGCTACAGCTTCTGGATATTCGCCAATGCTGAAAGCTCCGATCGAAGCAATCGACATCAATGAGAATTCAGTGAAAAAATCTTTTTGCAAAGCCTCACGATAAGCTTCTCGCATGACAGGCAGCCCTACCGGGAGGAAAGCTGTCAGATACCAGACGAGCTTTACCGCCGGCGAGAACCAGCTTTGTCCGGTATGGTCCAAGATCAGTCCCGCAATTAACAGAATGAAAGACAGGATTGGTAATGCTATCTCCCAACGTTTTTCTCCTTTATTGTGTCCGTGTCCACATCCGCATCCGGAGTGGCAAGTAGTTTTTGCTTCCATAAATCAATCTGTTTTTATTATTCCGATGCAAAGATCCGAAGATACTTTTGCAACTCGATTGCATTTTACAGATCCGTTGGCTTGCATGCCGGACAAATCCCTTTGACCGTATAGTTGATCGTATCCATGATGAAGCCTTCCGGCAACTGTACGACCGGGATTTTTATCGGGTCCATACAATAGGTTTTATGGCAAACCTCACAGTAAAAATGGATATGCCTGTTTTCTATAAAGCAAGTATCGGTGTCGCTCCGGCAGATTTCGTATTTCATCGACCCGCTTCCGTCCTCGAAAGCGTGGACGGCGTGATGCTCCAACAGGATCGCCAGAGAGCGTGAAATGGTCGATTTGTCTAATGTCTCAAGTTGCGCCTCCAGTTCGAGCAAGGAAATAGGATGTGTCTGTTCCGACAATTTCTGTAATATAAGGATCCGGGCGGCTGTAGGGCGCACACCTTTATCTTTGAGCTTCTCTTCGCATTGTTTTGTTGACATAAATCGTATTGTTTTTCTTGACTCTGTAAAATTATAACAAAATTAATGCAACTCAGTTGCAAACTTTTATTTTGATTATTCTGATATTTTTCGCTACTTCGCATTTGTTATGGAATTACCAGAGGAGCAAAATAAGTTAAAGGAGATCGCCGCTGGAAATGTGGAAGCTTTCGAGCATCTGTTTTTCCAGTACCAACCTCGGTTGGTAAATTTCCTTATCGGCCTAACGCATGATAAGGAAGTCAGCCGTGATATGGCCCAGGATTTGTTTCTCTCGTTGTGGAAAGACCGCGAAAAACTTAAAAATGTCCGTTCTTTCTCCTCCTACCTTTTCCAGATGGCGCGTTTTACCGTGTATGACTACTTCGATCGTCTTATAGTATCGGAAAAATATACGAACGAATACTTGCAGGAAGCCTCCCCGGCCGAATCAGAGGAAGAAGCCTTGTTCGTCCGCGAGCTGCAATCGATCATCAACCGTACGGTCGATCAAATGTCTCCCCAGCGAAGCAAAATCTACCGGATGAGCCGTGAGGAAGGCTTGTCCAATGACGAAATCGCCATGCGCCTCGATATCAGCAAACGAACGGTGGAAAACCACCTGACCGCCGCCCTTGCCATTCTTCGTAAAGTCCTTTATCTTTTCTTCCTTTTGCACGCTTGAACCGTCATTCGCATGCTTGTCTTTTGCCGGTTGGATGCAAGTGTAATCTGTTTTCGACATTGTCGTGTATATATTCGACGTTGTCAAAAATATATTCGACATTGTCGAAAATATACACGACAATGTCGAAAACAGATTACACTTGCACAAAACCGGAAAAACATAATGAAGAAAAGTTGAAAAAAAGTGCATATTCGGTTGTGTGTATTTCCATAGTAAGCCGACTCCATTATAAAGCACGGGATTTTATGGAAAACGACAACAATATAAAACGAATCATACAACTTTATTTCGGAAAGCATTTTTCCCGTTCGGGGCGTGTCCTGTTCGGACGTTGGCTGCGGGCGGAAGATGGAGCTTCTGAGAAGACCGATATGTTGCAGGCCTTTTGGGAACATTCGCCGGCAGAAGCGACTGTCGAGACTCGCGAAGACTGGGATGCCCTGCAAAGACATTTACAGGTTGAACCGGTCCGTCGGAATACCGTCTCGATGTATCGTGGATGGATCAAATATGCGGCGGTAATTGCATTGATGCTATTGACGGGAGCGGCGACTTTCTTCGTTACGGATCGCTTGAAACCTACCCGGCATGTAGAGATGGCGGAATTATTCGTTCCTTATGGTGAGAGTCGGCAGGTTATTTTGCCGGATGGTTCACAGGTATGGGTCGATGCCGGTTCGTTGCTCGTTTATCCGAAAGACTTTACGGATACGGAAACCCGTACGGTTTACCTGACAGGTGAAGCTTCGTTCACAGTTCGGAAAAACAGGGAAAAGCCTTTTATCGTGAAGACGACTTATTTGGATATCCAGGCTTTAGGTACGGTATTTACGGTTGCTTCTTATCCGGGTGATTCCTGTACGAGTACGATTTTGGAAGAGGGAAGTGTCAAAGTGGATGTAAAGACAGGCGACCACCAGCCGGCTATCCTGAAGCCGAATGAACGCTTGGTTTATTCGCATGCGGCGCATACGGTAACGGTCCAGTCAGTCGATGCTTTGCTCTATAAGATGGAGCGTAGCGGTTACCTGATTTACGAGAATGTCTCTTTCAGTCATCTGATGGCTTCGTTGGAACGGAAGTTTAACGTGACGATTCATTATAATTCCCAGAAATATGCGGACGAATATTACAATGTCAAGTTCGCCCCGCATGAAACACTGGAGGATGTGTTGACTGTTTTGCAGCAGTTGATCGGCATTCATTTTAAGATAAAGGGAAATGTTGTATTTATAAATTAAAAATAGAGGAGAGGAACAGGATGAACAAAAGAAAACCGGAAAGAACGAAAGTGCGAAAATCCCTCTTTCCGGCGTTTGAAACCGAATTGTGACTTTTTTGGACTCAACGTAAAACGTTGGAAATAATTAATATTCAATTTTCAAACATACAAATATATGAAATTAACTAATCTAATACCTATAAAAGCGGGAAAAACGCTTTCCCGTTTATGCATAATTGGAGCTCTGTCTCTTGGTAGCTCGTTCGTATTTGCTCAAAATCAACAGGTTCGTTTGTCTGGAAGTAATTTAACCTTAAAGGCTGCTTTCAAGCAAATCGAACAACAAACGAAACTTTTCGTAGACTACAACACACAAGATGTCAACGATTCACGCGTGATCAAGAAAGTGCCGGCCGGCAACAACGTCAAGAACGTCCTGGAACAATTACTAGAAGGCACGAACTGTTCCATCACATTCAGTAACGGCCATGTAATCATTTCCAGAAAAACCCCGGCATCTTCCGAAACAAAAAAAGTCACAGGCGTTGTCAAAGATGAAAAAGGTGAACCGATCATCGGTGCGAATGTTGTGGAGAGGGGGACGACGAACGGGACTGTCACCGATTTGAATGGTCAATATAGTTTGGATATTTCTCCTTCGGCTGTTCTCCTGGTTTCCTATATCGGTTATGATACCAAAGAGATAAAGGTGGACGGGAAAAATGTATTGAATATTTCTTTGGCAGAGAATACGGAGAATTTGGATGAAATTGTTGTGATCGGTTATGGTACATCCAGAAAAAGAGATATTGTAAGTGCTATGTCTACTGTCAAAGGATCAACTATTAGTGCTGCTTCAACAAGTAATGTCCAAGATGCCTTGCAGGGAAAAGTCGCTGGTCTGGATATCCAGTCTGCACGATATGCAGGGGATGATCAGCAAATTTATATCCGTGGTGCAAGATCTTTGAATGCAGGAAATAATCCACTGATTATCGTAGACGGTATTCCTGGAAGTTTAGGGAGTGTAAATACTTACGATATAGAATCAATTGAAGTGTTGAAAGACGCTGCAAGCTCTGCTATTTATGGTTCTATGGGTGCAAATGGTGTTATTTTGGTAACGACCAAAAGAGGAAAAAAAGGGGTAAACCGTGAAGTTAATTTTAATTCTTATATAGGTTTGAACGTTCCTCATATGATGCCTTTGCAGTCCGGAGAAGAGTATGTACAGTTTAGACGTGATGGATACAGGTATGCTCATGGATGGGATACGCCTTTTGCGGATGAAGATGTTTTCACCCAATCTGAACTTGATATGATAAGAAATGGCAATTATACCGATTGGCAGGATTTATTGTATCGCAATGCATTGACACAGAGTTATCATTTGAGCATCAGTAATAGTGGAGAGAAGACTCGTTTATTGTTATCATTTAAATATGATAAAGAACAGGGGTATTATAAAACGAATGATGCGGAAAACTATAATTTGACATTGACGGCAGATCATGATCTAGCAGACTTCTGGACATTGGGTACGACTGTTCGATTGAAACGAAATAATATATCTGGATTCCAGAAACTCAATAACGAAATATTGTATATGACACCGTTATCTGATCCGTATTTGGAGAATGGTGATCTTAATTATTTCCCGAATCCGTTAAACACGTCCGGGTATAACCCGTTGGCTGATAATGTGCCTGGACAGTTTGCAGATGATGCCCAAAGCAATTTGTTGAATCTTAATTTGACTTCACATATAAAGATAAATAAATGGTTGAGTATGCATACTAACTTTGGTTATATTTTCTCAGACTATAAGCGAGGGTATTTCTATGGTAAAGATTCATACAAGGGTAAAGGTGTCAAGACGAATTCCGGTAAAGAGTATAATAATTATGACCAGTGGACACTAAACCATATTATTACATATGATAATAGTTTCGGAGATCATAATTTGGTTGTTGACCTTGTCGGTGAAATGCAGAGCCGGAGATATGATAAAGGTACTTTGTCTGGAGATAACCAGCCGGTAGAATATACATCATATCATAATTTAGGTTCCAACACGGAAAATATAAAAATAGGAAGTAGTTTTGAAAACTGGGCTTTGGCATCTGTCTTGGGTCGTTTACGCTATAATTATAAGAATAAATATTATTTTAATATAGCTTTCAGAACAGATGGTTCGTCTCGTTTGGCAAAAGGGAACCAATGGGCTGTTTTCCCTTCAGGGGGAGTCAGTTGGAGTATGAAGGATGAAAATTTTATGCAGAATGTGAATTGGATTAATAGCCTTAAACTTCGTGTGTCATATGGTACTGTAGGTAATACTGCTATTTCTCCTTATCAAACACTTGCTTCTTTGTCGCAATATGCTTATTTGTTCGGAGAAGATTCGTCTAATAAGTTCTATGTATATAGCCCAACTTCGATCGTGAATCTTGATCTTGGATGGGAAATATCCAAAACTGTAAATGCAGGGGTTGATTTCGGCTTGTTCAACAATAAATTGAATGGTTATGTCGAGTACTATAATACAAAAACGAGTGATTTGTTGATGAAGAGAACGATTCCTTCTTTTACCGGTTTCAATGATATTTGGCAGAATATCGGAGAAACAGAAACTTCGGGAGTTGAGTTCAATTTGAACTATAATCCGGTAAGGACAAAAGACTTGAATGTCGATATTTCACTGAATGCTTCCAGAAACTGGGAAAAGATTACGGCTTTGATTAGTGGTGAAGATTTGCCGAATAATAAATGGTTTATCGGAAAACCTTTAGGTGTGTTCTATGATTATGAAAAAATTGGTATTTGGCAGTTGGGAGAAGAAGAAGCTGCTGCCAAATATAATGCTAAAGTGGGGGATATCAAGGTTAAAGATCAAAATGGAGATGGTTCGATTAGTGCTGCGGACGATCGCATAATCTTGGGGCAGGTTCGCCCGAAATGGATTGCTTCGTTAGGTGCGAATGTTCAATATAAGAATTTTGATTTTTCTTTCAATCTGAACTCAAGATGGGGATATTTGGTTAAGCCCGCTCCATATGATGATATTACAATGGACGGACAGAGATGGTTGCCGGCTGTAGATTACTGGACTCCGGATAATCCGACAAATAGTTACCCACGTGCGGATCAGGCGAGTGGTTATGATACCTATCGTACCTCTAATGGCTACCAGAAAGGCGACCATATTAAAATTCAGGATATAACATTAGGATATAGTTTTGAGAATCTGCTATCAAAGAAGGTGCCAATCAGAAAATTGCGTTTCTATGTGCAAATGAGAAATGTCGGTTATTTGTATAGAGCTGCGGAGTTTGATATTATACCTGAACAACCTAATATTAATTATACGGTTCCCAGTAGTTATAATTTCGGAGTTAATGTAACATTCTAATAAGTCATGTATTATGAAAAACATAGCAATTTTTTTATTAATCGTATTATCTGTAAGTTCCTTTTCTTGTGATTTTCTGGAAGAAGAGCCAAAAGGGTTGATCAGTGATACGTATGCGAAAACAGAAGAAGGGGTTGAGTCGCTTATATTGAGTATCTATCAACGGAATCGTTATCTGACAGAACGTTTATACAAGTTTGCAGATTGCGGAACGGATTTGACAACCTATGCAACTAACGGTGTTGGTTGGCCTTATGAAGAGGCTATGATTTATAACGATCCTCTCATGATTTCTAATCGTTGGAATTCCCAATATTGGAAATATCTTTATAAGGGATTGAACGTTGCAAACTTGGGGGTACAGTATATACAGGAAACTCCTATTGCACATGAGGAAAAAAAGAATCAACTGATATCGGAGGTTCATGCTTTGCGTGCTTTTTACTTGTTTATGATTGTCGAGACATATGGTCCTGCATCCCATTATGCGGATACTCCGTCCCAATCAGTGATAACAGAAGGATATCAACCGGGTATTGCTGTCTTTTACAAGAAAATATTGGAAGATTTGGATATTGCTTTCCAATATTTGGATATGCCTCAGAATACTCAATGGGGCCGTATGAATATCGGGGTTGCTAAAACTTTGAAAATGCGTGTTTTGATGGCGTTGGCTGCTTATGATGATTCGATTATTACGGGAGCCGGTTATACTAAACAACAGTGTTATGATGAAGTGGTGAAGTTGTGTAATTCAGTTATTAATGACTATAATTATAAACTTTTGGATAATTATGCATCTGTGTTTGATGTGAATAACCAAATAAATGACGAGATTATCTGGTCAATACAATACACAAGTGATTTGGTGTATAACGGAATGGACCTTACGGATATTGATGCGAATAGTATGCATCGGTATTTTGTAGGTTGGTATAACAAGTCAGCCAAAAATCCGAACATCAATATTGACGGATTGTGGAGCCATTCTCGCGTATATGGCCGTGAATATCGTTGTACGATGCCTACCTATTATTATATCAGTCTTTTCGATAAATTTGATAAGCGCAGGGAACAGACTTTCCAGACTGCATGGTGCAGAATTCCGGATAACTGGAATAATGAACCCGACTATTCCGATACGCTGCTTATCCGGACATTGGATGTTGTGTCAGATGAATATGTGAAAAGCTATGAAGACAGAGGAATTATTGTCGACAATATTACGGATCTTTATGATATTAATACCGGAATTCCTACTATCAACGGTAGATCCTGCCATCATACAATGACAAAATATCTGGATCCGAGCCGTGATGAGGCTAAACGGGAAGAAGGCTTTAAAGACTTGATTCTGATGCGTCTAGGTGAAGTCTATATAACTTTGGCTGAAGCGTATGTAAGAACTAACCAACCGGAAAAAGCGGCAGAAGTGATTACCCAACTGAGAAAAAGAGCTTTAGTTGATGGACATGAAAGCGAACTGAAGGTAACTGCCGCTGATATGGACATGGATTTTATCCTAGAAGAAGGTGCACGTGAACTGGGATGCGAATTGAACCGTTGGTATATGTTGAAACGTTCTGGCAAAATGGTGGAATGGGTGAAAGAACATAATCCGGATATTACATTGATCAAGGATTATCATATCTATCGTCCTCTTCCTCAAGATGCGTTGTATGAAGTGACGAACTTGGACGTGTTCGTTCAAAATAAAGGCTATAAATAATTCTATTAATATGATGATTATGAATAAAATATCACGACGACATTTTTTAGCTGCGACAGGTGCTATAACTGGGGCAGCCTTATTGAATCCATTATCGGGAGTAGCGGCAGAAACAGCTGAAGCTTCGAAAGTTGTAGGGAAAAAACTTCGCCTTGCTATTGTTGGTACTGGCGGAAGAGGAACTTCCATGTGGGGGTATGACTTAATGAAAAGTTATCCTGACTACATCGAGTTTGTAGGCCTTTGCGATAAGAATGAAGGTCGTGTGGAAACCGGTAAGAAGATTATCGGGGCTTCCTGTCCTACTTATACGGATTTTGAAAAGATGATGAAGGAAACTAAGCCTGATGTGCTGATTGTAACGACAATGGATAGCACTCATCATCATTTTATTATCCGTGGAATGGAGCTTGGTGCGGATATTATTACAGAAAAGCCGATGACAACGGATGAAAAGAAAATCCAGGCAATTTTGGATGCAGAAAAACGGACAGGAAAGAATTGCCGTGTGACATTTAATTATCGTTATTCTCCACATCGTGCGAAAATATGGGAGTTACTCCGTGCTGGTGAGATTGGCGATATCACTTCTGCCGATTTTCATTGGTATCTGGATACCTCTCATGGTGCCGATTATTTTCGTCGTTGGCATCGTTTGGTAGAATGTAGCGGTTCTTTATGGGTACATAAAGCTAGCCACCACTTTGATCTTCTGAATTGGTGGATTGACAGTGATCCGGAAAGTGTGTATGCATTGGGCAGTTTGGATCATTATGGTAAAAACGGAACATTCCGAGCAGAGAATTGCCGTACCTGTCCTCACACTTCCAAATGTAAATTCTATTACGATATAACACGGAATCAGAATTATATGGATTTATATGTAGCCAACGAAAAATATGATGGTTATCTTCGTGATGGATGCGTATTTAAAAACGATGTCAATATCTTTGATAAGATGGCGGCAACAATTCGTTATAAAAATGGCGTGCAGGTTGCTTATTCTCTAACGACTTACAGTCCTTATGAAGGTTATCGTATAGCCTTTAATGGAACGAAAGGGCGTTTGGAAGCTTGGATACAGGAATCCCGGCCGACTTCTGATGCAAATTTTGATGAACTCGTTTTATTTAAGAATTTTGGAAAACGTGAGTATATCCAAATTCCATTCGGAACGTCTGGTCATGGAGGAGGGGATGCATTGCTGAAAGATCAGATTTTCTTACCTGGAGTAGAAGACCCGTATAAGCAGTGTGCAAGTGTCCGAGATGGTGCTTTGGCTTGTTTGGTCGGCATTGCGGCGCGTAATAGTATAGCGGCTGGTCAGCCGGTGAAAATAGCGGATCTTACTTCTATACAGCCTCAGGAAAAGAAATTGTATCAGAGGATATTGTAGATGTCTACTAAAATTTAAAATAAATGCTGTATCAGGGTCAATTTTCAGTCTTGATACGGCATTTGTTTTAAAGTATGGTTGGTGTTCATTTTTGAAAAAGTTCATGTTTCCGGTTTCAATCCAAAATTTATTGTATATTTGGGCACTAAGGAGATAAACCGGATAAGAGTATGTCTAATACCACAGATGAAAAATTGATAGAGGCGATCAGGAAAGATGATTACGTCAGTTATAATAAACTGTTTGAGCGTTATTATGGTCGCCTTTGTCAATATGTATATAGTCTGCTTATGGATAAAAATGATACGGAAGATGTTGTGCAGGAGCTTTTTCTAAATATATGGAAGAACCGGGAGAGAATTGAAATTAAAGAAAATGTTGGTGGATATCTTTATAAGATGGCAAAACATTTGGCATTGAACCATCTTCGCTCAAAAGTCTATTTTAATAACCTGTCGGAAACTCAAGATCAGTTATCGTATGAAGACAACCGGGTCGAGTCTGAAGAATTTAGGATTGCCCTTTATGGTTGTATCGACCATCTTCCCGATCGCTGTAAAGAAGTACTGTTGCTACACCGAATAAAAGGATTAAAGCAAAAAGAGATCTCGGAAAAACTCGATATCTCGGTAAAAACGATTAAAAATCAAATCTGGACCTCGCTTCAGAAACTGAGGAGATGTTTGGAATTAAAAGGAATATAATTTTTTTCAGGTCCGGAATAGGACCTTTTTTTATTTGTAGTGTCATATGATAAAAGCAAGATTCATGGAAGAGCATAAACATATAAAAGACTATATCGTCGACTATTTACTGGAAGATGAAGATGAGAAACGTCTTGATCCGGTATTGGCCGAGTGGTTAGCCGAAGATGAATCTCATAGAAAAGAATTTGATTTGTATAAGAAGATTTGGAAAGAATCCCACCGTTATATAGAGCCTGAGATTTTTGATCCTGATCTTGCATGGGAAGAGGTTAACAAGATAAACCGACAGAAAGTATATCTTCGAAAATCTTGGAAAAACATATTATATGCGGCTTCCGGGGTTGCCGCATCTTTATTGGTGGTGCTGGCCTTATCTTTTATGGGAGCTTTTCAGAAAGGATCGGAGGTGCTGGTCAGTATGAGTGCTGATTATGGGAATCGTTCAGAGATCATGTTGCCGGATGGATCTTTGGTCAAACTGAATGCAGGTTCTGAAGTCGTTTATTCTTATGATCCGAAGAAAAAAACGCGGGAAGTTGATTTCCAAGGAGAAGGATTTTTTGATGTATCCAAGAGTAAGGAACCTTTTGTCATTAAAGTGGCTGGAGGTTTAAACGTGAAGGTCTGGGGTACTTCATTCAACTTGCAGGCGTATGCAGATGATCCGGTTATCCAAGCTTCTTTAGTTGAGGGATGTATCGAACTGGAGAAAGGGAACGAGATGTTGAGGATGAAGCCGGGAGAAATAGCTGTTTTCGATAAAGAGACAAATAAGATTAAGCAAATAGAAGGTGTTTTGTCCCATTCTTATGGCTGGTTGGACAATAAGTTATATATGGAAGATATGTCTTTGTCGGTTGTTTGTAAATATCTAGAAAGATGGTATGATGTGGAAATTACGCTTCAACCGGGATTGGGAGAAAAGATCCGTTATAACGGAGTAATACAGGAAGAGACCGTAACAGATGTTATGGATGCTTTGTCTCGCCTAAGTAATATAAGCTATCATGTAAAAGGAAAACATATAAGTATAACCTCTAAATAGAATTGCCTATGAAGTAGAATGCCATGAATACACAAAAACGGGAAATGCTGTAACATCTCCCGTTATAAGTTCGATCATAAAATTAGTGCTTGCAACACTAATAGTTAACTAATAATCAATTTACAAATATATGAATTTATTTAATACGTTAGAGTTGGATTTTTCTCCAACCTTTAAAAAGATATTATCTATTATGAAATTGACAGTAATTTTCTTGATTGCATTTTCACTGAATATTTCTGCTACTGTATATTCACAAACAACGAAATTATCTTTGAATGTCCAAAACCAATCAATAAAGGACATCCTTTATTTGATCGAAAATCAATCCGATTTTCGATTTATTTATGAGAGTGGAAAGATTAATCTGGATAAGAAGGTTTCTGTTCAAGTAAGAGAGCAGACTGTAGAAGTTGTGTTGAAACAATTATTTAATAATGAAGGAATTAATTATGAGATTACGGAAAACAATCTTATTCTGATAAACCCTTCTCCAGAGCAATTAAAAATCATCAGTCAAAATAAATCTCAGGTTAGAAAAAAAGTTACTGGTATTGTTAAAGATGAAAAAGGAGAGCCAATCATCGGTGCGAATGTTGTGGAGAGGGGGACGACGAATGGTGTTATCACTGATATTGATGGAAATTTCGAATTGAATGTCGCATCTTCTTCTGTGTTGGAGATTTCTTATATAGGATATGTTTCCCAAGAGATACTAATTGGAAATAAAAATAAGTTTCATATTAAATTGGTAGAAGATACTCAAAATCTTGATGAGGTGGTAGTTGTCGGATATGGGACTATGCGGAAGAAAGATATGACAGGATCGGTTGCTTCTGCCGATTTAGGAGCATTGAAAGGATCTCCTAATGTCAATATATTACAAGGATTACAAGGAACTCTTCCTGGATTGAATGTTGGGATGGTAGATGAGGCGGGGGCAAGTCCAAGTATTACAGTGCGAGGACGATCTACTATTTCCGGAAGTCAAAATCCTCTGATCATTTTAGATGGTATTGTTTATTATGGAAGTTTAACAAGTTTGAATCCGAATGATATTAAGTCATTTGATATTTTAAAAGATGCAAGTAGTAAAGCTATTTATGGAGCACAAGCCGCAAATGGAGTAATTTTGATAACAACTAAGCGTGGACAGAGTCAAGATAAACCCGTAATTACTTATAATACTTCGTTTTCTGTGGGATCTCCTTATAATAGGCTGCATTCAAAAAATAGAGATTCTTATCTGCAAATGATTCGTGATATCTTTTGGCAAGAAGCCTATACAGAAGAATCTGGCTATACAAAAGATAACCCCGATTATAATATTGAAACTTCTGCACCTTTTACAGATGCCTCCATCGCGAAAGGTTATAGGGCTGGTGCTGATACGGATTGGTGGGATTTAGGAACTAATAATGCGACTATAATGACACACAATGTAGGCATTCAAGGTATGAGTTCTAAAGTTAATTATTATATGTCTTTTGGATATGATAAACAGGACAACTATATAATCAATGATAAGTTTAATAGAAAAACAGTTCGTGTAAATCTTGAAACTTCAGTTACTAATTGGTTGAAAGTCGGAACTCAAGCTTTTGGTTCTTTTTCTGATTATTCGGGTGAGTCTCCTAATCTTACGCAATTGGCGCAGGCTGGGCCTTTAAGAATGCCATATGGTGATGATGGAAATTTGGTAATTCTAGGTGGAGATTTTACTAATCCTTTAATCGGACTTTATAATAAGGATATGGATAAGCGAAATGAATTGTTTGGAAATTTCTATGCTCGATTAAATAACATTTCATTTCTTCCTGGATTTAGTTGGGATATTAATTATGGAAATATGCTTAAGTGGGAAAGGCAGTTTAATTCTAATGAATATGCACAGGCGGAAACAGGAGAAGCTAAGAAAGTGAATGGTACAGCTTATAGTTATACGTTCGATAATATTTTGAATTATACCAAAGATTTTAATCAACATCATATTGATGCGACATTGGTTATTGGTCGGACGGAACGGGAGTATGAGAATACTACTGCAAGGTCGACCGATTTAGCAAACCAGACATTAGGTTATAATGATTTGGCTCAAGGAAAAAATCAATACACGACATCTCAATCATGGGAAGAAGCCTCTTCTTATCAGATGTTTAGAGCAAATTATTCTCTTATGTCAAAATATATGTTGACAGGAACAATCAGAAGAGATGGTTTTTCTGGGTTTGCGACGAATGAAAAGGTTGCTTATTTTCCTTCTTTCGCGTTAGGCTGGATTGCTTCGGAAGAATCATTTCTGAAACAGGTTAATTGGTTGGATTTGCTGAAATTGAGAGCAAGTTATGGTGTGAATGGTAATTTGGTTAGTAGGTACAGCTCGTTAGCAACGGTTTCATCTTCTGCTGCGTATGTTTTTGGTGATGGAGGTAGTTCTGCGTATGGTCAATCATTGTCCAATCTTCCTAATGCAAATTTGAAGTGGGAGAAGACGCATGGAATTAACATTGCAATGGACTTTGGTGTGCTAAATAATCGAATAACAGGGAATATAGAATATTACAGGACAACGACGAAAGATTTGATTTGGAAAAAAACACTTCCTGAAATTACTGGTTTTAAAGAAATTGTGGATAATATGGGAGAAATTGCTAATCAAGGTATAGAACTGACTCTGAATGCAACTCCTATTAGGAATAAAAATTTCAGTTGGGATGTGACTTTTAATTTCTCTCGTAACAAGAATAAAATTAATCATCTTTTGGGTGATGTTAATGGAGATGGTATTGAAGATGATCTGGTTTCTAGTAATTTGTTTATTGGCCAATCGTTAAGTACAATTTATCACTATGATGTAGACGGAATTTATCAGTTAAATGATAATATCCCTGAAGGTTATTATCCAGGAAGTTATCGGATCGTTGATCATAGTGGTGATGGTAAATTATCGGCAGACGATCGTATTATCTTAGGACAATCTGATCCTGCTTATCGTTTTAGTTTGCATAATACTTTCCGTTATAAAGGGTTTACTCTTAAAATTTTCTTAAACTCTGTTCAAGGTGGAAAAAATGGATACTTGGCGAATGCGGATGTATTTGGTGCATATACCCCCCAGTTTATATCATCAAAAGGAATGTATGAAGAAGTAGATTTTTGGACTCCTTCTAATCCAAATGGAAAATTTAGAAATCCTGCAGGAACAAGTTCTATTAATCCGAATATTTATCAAAAAAGAAGTTTTGTGCGTTTACAAGATGTAATTTTAAGTTATGATTTTAATCCCGGATTATTATCTAAAATCTATGTAGATGCATTGAGATTATCTGTTTCAGGTAAGAATCTGTGTACTTGGACGAAATGGGATGGCTGGGATCCTGAGACGGGTAGTGGCCTTGGGTATGGAGGTCGACCTGTTATGAGACATTTTACAATTGGACTTGAATTAACATTAAAATAAAAAACGAAATGAAGATAATATATTTAATTTGCTTCTGCATGTTGATATCTTTTTGTTCATGCAACGAATCTGATTTTTTGAAGGAAGTTCCGTCTGGAAAGTATACAGCAGAGAATATGTATAAAACGAAGGAACATTTTGACTCCGCAGTTATACAATTGTATGGAGATTATCGTTCATTGTATTATAGTGGAAATGACAATGAATATGATTTTTTTTGGGGAACAGATTTAACCCATGCAGGTCAGCCGAATGTAGTTCGATTTTTTAGTGATTATCCTGCTACACTGGATCCTACAGCTGCTAAAGTGATTTATCATTGGAGAGGTAACTATAAAATCATTGCAAATGCAAATACGATAATAAGTAGGTTACCAGATTCGGAACTAACGGAAGAAGAGCAGAATTCAATAGCAGCTGAAGCAAAATTTTTCCGGGCTTTGGCATATAGGTATCTTGTTTTTCTGTATGGTGGGGTTCCTTTGGTTGTGGAAGAAATAACTTCTTCTAAAGATGATTTTGTACGTGCATCTAAGGAAGAAGTATTGGAGCAGATTATTGCGGATTTGGAATTTGCTGTCAATTACTTACCAGATATTTCTAAAGTAGCAGATGGAAGAGTATCTAATGTTGCTGCAAATCATCTTCTGTCTGAAATAGCATTGGCTGCTAAAAATTATGATTTGGCAGTTAAATCAGCATCTGCTGCGATCAATAATCCTGCAATGGGTTTAATGAAAGAACGATTTGGGTCCCGTAAAGATGAACCGGGAGATTTGTATTGGGATCTTTTTCAAAGAGGCAATCAAAATAGATCGAGTGGAAATAAAGAAGCCATATTTGTGATACAATTTGAATTAGATATTTTAGGAGGAGGCCAATCTTCTACAAAAAGAACAGGTTATTTGATGGAAAGATTCCATGCTCCTAATACTCCGTTAGCAACTGATCCTTGGGATAAAGGTGTAATTGCAGATATGTTGCAAACAACAAATATAGGACGTGGTGCGGGATGGCTGATGCCGACTTTTCATTTTTCGAATGTAATATGGTATGATGTAAATAATGAAATAGATTATGGGGATATTAGAGTTTCGGAGTATAATTTCCCTCGTGGTATTAAATATAATAATCCTAATGGACCAGAGAAATACCAAGGAGTTTATTTTGACATAAATACCGCAGAGAATCAGTATTGTTTGTCGACTCAGGGTATTTGGTCTCGTGGAGCTTATCCTTATCAGACAAAGTGTACAACCCCTAATGATCATCCGGCTTCAATGATTGCAAATGAAAAAACAGGGGAGTTAAGGAGTGACGCTGGGGTAACTTATTCTGATTGGTATGATATGCGACTTGCAGAAACCTATTTGTTAAGAGCTGAAGCATATTTGATGAAAGGTGATTTATCTGCAGCTGCGGAAGATATTAATGTTGTTCGAAAACGAGCTGGTGCTTCTTTGATTACGGCATCAGATGTTACGATAGATTTTATTTTGGATGAAAGATTACGTGAATTAGGTATTGAAGAAAAGAGAAGATTGACATTAAGTAGAATGGGAAAATTGTATGAAAGAACCGTAAAATATAATGTATACAATGCACCAAACATTCGTGAACATCATCAGCTTTATCCGATTCCTCAAAGTGAAATTGATGCTAATGTGGGGGCTGTACTTGAACAGAATCCGGGCTATAATTAAAAATATGTATCAAATAGTAATAAAATAGATAAAATGAAAAGTAATATTTCGAGACGTGATTTTCTGAAAACATCCGGTGTTATTGCCGGAAGTTCCTTGATTAGTTCCAATTTAGGAGCTTCTTCGATAGAAGACATTCCTTTTGAATCGAATAAAAAAATAACTGTAGCTTTGGTTGGTACAGGTTCAAGGGGAATATTTATGTGGGGAAAGGACTTGGTAGATAGTTATTCCAATTATATTGAATTCGTGGGACTTTGCGATATCAATGAAGGACGTGTTGAAACTGGGAAAAGAATGATTGGAGTTTCTTGTCCTACATACACGGATTTTGAAAAGATGATGAAAGAAACAAAGCCTGAGGTGTTGATCGTTACAACAATGGATAGTACACATCATCAGTTCATAATCCGTGGAATGGAACTTGGTGCAAATGTCATTACTGAAAAACCAATGACCATTGATGAAAAGAAAATACAGGCAATTTTGGATGCGGAAGAAAGAACCGGAAAACATTGTCGAGTTACATTTAATTATAGATATTCTCCTCATAGGGCTAAAATATGGGAGTTGCTTCGTGCTGGAGAAATAGGTGATATCACTTCTGTAGATTTCCATTGGTATCTTGACACTTCACACGGGGCCGATTATTTCCGACGTTGGCATAGGCTTGTTGAATGTAGCGGTTCGTTATGGGTGCACAAAGCCAGCCATCATTTTGACCTTTTAAACTGGTGGATCGATAGTGATCCGGAAAGTGTATATGCATTAGGTGAATTGAATTTTTACGGTAAAAATGGAACGATGAGGGCGAAAAATTGTCGTACCTGTCCCCAAACCAAACAATGTCCGTTTTTCTTTGATATTACCAAGGTTAAAAGCCATATGGATATATATGTAGCCAACGAAAAATATGATGGTTATTTACGTGATGGTTGTGTCTTTAGAAATGATGTCAATATTTTCGATAAAATGGCGGCAACTATCCATTACAAAAATGGGGTACAGGTGGCATATTCGTTAACAACCTATTCTCCTTATGAAGGTTACCGTATCGCTTTTAATGGAACAAAAGGTCGGTTAGAAGCCTGGATACAAGAGTCGCGAAAAACTTCAGATGTAAACTATGACGAGATTGTGTTGTTTAAAAACTTCTCTAAGCGAGAATATATACATATACCGTTTGGAACTTCTGGACATGGAGGAGGTGATGCCCTTCTGAAAGATCAATTGTTCCTTCCTAATGTCGATGATCCGTATCGCCAGTGTGCTAACAGTAGAGATGGGGCATTAGCTTGTTTGGTAGGGATAGCTGCACGTAATAGTATAGCAACGAAACAACCTGTGAAAATTGCAGATCTTACTTCTATATCTCCAATGGAAAAGAAGCAGTATAAAAGAATTCTCTAATAATGTAACAGCAATTGAGGATTATATAAATTCAATTTTTTGAATAGCTTTTTATAGGGGAGTGTAGAATCTGCGCTCCTCTCTTTAGCTTCAAATAGAATACTTGTTTTTATAGCTTTTGATAATATGTAAACGGTTTGTAAAGTTATTATGCCCGTTACGCACAAGAAATATTAAACTGTAAATAGCATTTTATGAGAAAGAAAACACTTGTACTCTCCCTCCTTTTAGCCTGTGCGACCGCTTTCGGCCAATCGTCCTACGACCTGGTGATCGTCGGAGGGAATCCCGGAGGGATCATGGCAGCCATCTCTGCCGCCCGGATGGGGAAAAAATCGGTGATACTCGAACGAACCCGCTATGTCGGCGGACTGCCCGCCAACGGACTCGGAGCAACTGACATCGCCACCCGTGCCGCAACGACCGGTCTGTTCCGTGAGTTTGTAGACGCGGTGAAGCAACACTATATCGACACCTACGGTCCTGCTTCCGAGCAGGTGAAAGTATGCAGTGACGGTTACCACTTCGAACCCTCCGTCGGAGCACGCATCTTCCAGAAGATGCTCGACGGACAGAAGGACAAGATCACGGTCCTGACCATGCGTCAGTTCGATGCCGAAGATGAAAACATAGTTATGCGCGATAACCGCATCGAAAAGATCCGCATCCTGAACCGGGAAACCGGAGAGATGGAGGAATACACTGGTTCGGTATTCCTGGATGCCACCTACGAAGGTGATCTCGGAGCCGCCGCCGGCGTTCCTTTCCATGTAGGGCGCGAAGGGAAAGACGAGTTCGGCGAACCTGGAGCCGGACGCGTCTACAAATATTGGGGCGGTCCGGAAGGGGACGGCAGCACGTTCAAGAAAGACAATGCCGTGCAGTCCTACAATTACCGCCTCTGTCTGACCAACAATCCGGCGAACCGCGTGGCCTTCACCAAGCCGGCCCGTTACAACCGCGAAGACTATGCCTCCATCGTGGAGGATGTCTGGACCGGACGCAACACGGATGCCGCCATGCAACGCGTGACACCCGAAATGATGGAAGAGAACCGGAAGCATATCAAGGCCGGCAACCCTTCCAAACTTCCGGGTGACAAATGGGGGATCGCCAAGATCACCAACATCGTCCATGTCCCGAACATGAAGACGGACGCCAATAACCAGCACGGCGTGTTCGTCTCCACCGACCTGCCTGAGGAAAACTGGCCTTGGCCCACTTCTTCGTGGGAATGGCGTGACAAGTTCGCCCAACGTCTGCGCGAATACACCGAAGGTCTTTTCTGGTTCGCCCAAAACGATCCCGAACTGCCCGCCCACTTCCGCAAAGCGGCAAAAGAATGGGGCCTTTCGAAAGACGAATATGCGGACAACGGGCATTTTCCACGCCAGGTCTACGTCCGTGAGGGCCGTCGTTTCGAAGGCGCCTATTTCTTTACCGCCAACGATGCCATTCCGGTAACGATCGGCAGCCGCCCGCCCATCCACGAAAGCAGCATAACGGCCAGCCATTATGCGTTGGATTCGCATGCGGTGCGGAAAAGAGAAAAAGGAAGGGTACATCTGGACGGCTTCCTGAGTTATCCGTCGGCGGTATATACAGTCCCCTATGGCGTGATGGTTCCGAAAGAGGTGGACAACCTTCTGTTGCCCGTCCCGGTTTCGGGTTCGCACATCGGATTTTCCACCCTGCGCATGGAGCCTTGCTGGATGGCGATGGGACAGGCCGCCGGTATCGCCTCTGCCCTTTCGATCGACGGGAAGGTGAAGGTGCAGAATATCGACCTCTCCCGCCTACAGGACAAACTGATCGACCAGAAAGCGACGCTTATGTATTTCAAGGATGTGGATTACACGAGTCCTCACTTCCGCATGGTGCAGTATTTGGGACTGCGCGGCTACCTTCCCGAATGGACTGCACGTTTGCAGGAGCCGGTGGATGCAACGACTCTGGCCGCCTGGAAAAAGTTGAGCGGAACGGACCTGCCGGGCATAGAAGCCGGGAAAACGACAAGATTAGCGACTTTGGAAATGATTTATCGGAAAATAAAATAGCTATATCAGGACAATATTAGTCATATCTTCCCAATAAAATCCGTACTTTTGTACTCCATTTTAATGCAGAGATATGAGCTACGTAGTAAAGAGTCCTGTTTCACTGAAAGCTTCCATCAAGCTTCCCGCATCCAAGAGTATCTGTAATCGTGCGTTGATACTTAATGCGTTGAGCTATAGTCCGTATGAAATTCGGAATTTGTCGGATTGCGATGATACGGAAGTGATGGTGAAGGCATTGAATTCGAATGATCGTGACTTTGATATAAAAGCCGCGGGGACTGCGATGCGGTTCCTGACGGCTTTTTTGTCTAAGGTGGTGGGCGAATGGACGATTACCGGGACCCAGCGGATGAAGAACCGGCCGATCAAGATACTGGTGGATGCACTGAATTCGTTAGGAGCAAGGGTGGAATATATGGAGAAGGAAGGGTATCCTCCTCTTCGCATTTTCGGAAGTGCGCTGCAGGGAGGTGAGATTTCGCTTGCAGGCGGGGTTAGTTCGCAGTACATTTCAGCGTTGTTGATGATCGCGCCCCTAATGGAGAAGGGGCTGACGTTGCATCTTGAAGGTGCTATAATTTCAAAACCTTATATTAACCTGACATTACAGCTGATGGAGCAATATGGGGTAAAGGCGGACTGGAGCGGGCAGACCATTAAAGTAAGGCCGCAGGACTATCATCCGATACCTTTTACCGTCGAATCCGACTGGAGCGCCGCTTCCTACTGGTATTCCATGATGGCGTTGTCTAAGAATGCTGAAATCGAGTTGTTGGGACTATTTAAGAACAGTTTGCAAGGAGATGCCGCCGGAGCCAAATTGTTTGCACAGCTTGGTGTGGGCACGACTTATACGGATCGGGGTGTTATTTTGAAGCACAATGGGAACAGGACAAAAAAACTGAATTATAACTTCGTCAACGAGCCGGATCTGGCTCAAACCTTTGTCGTAACCTGTGTGTTATTAAATATCCCTTTCCGCTTCACCGGTTTGCAAAGTCTGAAGATAAAAGAAACCGACCGTATTGAAGCGCTTAAGACGGAGCTTTGTAAATTAGGGTATCTCTTGACAGACAGCAACGACAGTATTTTAGAATGGAACGGCGAACGTTGCGAACCACAAGCACATCCGGTGATCGCGACCTATGAAGATCACCGGATGGCAATGGCCTTTGCACCCGTCGCCCTGGTTGTGCCGGAAGGAATTGAGATTGCCGATCCGCAGGTGGTCAGCAAGAGTTATCCGCACTATTGGAAAGATTTGAGAGCCGCAGGCTTTATTATAATTGACAATGGACAATTGACAACTGACAATTAGTGTCAGTGTCTGGAGTTTCATTGTCAATTGCTAATTGTTAATTATTATGTGGTATATAGTAATAGGAATAGTCGTTTTGGGTATCGTTGCTGCTATTGCCGGTTATTTTCGGAACCGGAAATTGCAGAAGATGCTGGAACGCGGGGAGATTACCGAAATCCCCGAAGCACAGGAACTTGTCACTGATGAATGTTGCGGACAACATGAAACTTGCGAACGCGACAGCCTGCTGGCAGCAGTAAGCAAAAAAATCGAGTATTATGACGATGAAGAACTGGACCGCTTCCAGGGAGTCGAGGCCGATGCTTACGATGAAGATGCCGTGAATGAGTTTCGTGATGTGCTTTATACGTTGAAGGAAATAGAGGTGGCTGGTTGGCTGCGTAGTCTGCAACTTCGTGCTATTAATTTACCGGATGAGTTGAAGGACGAGGCGTTCCTGATTGTCGGCGAACGGCGCATACATTAGGTTCCATAGGCATGAAACGAAAATTTCCCTTGTGTGGAACAAAAGTTTCATAGGCATGAAACAGGAGTTTCCCTATAATGAAATGAAAGCTTCCTGCCGGGAAACCATAAAAAAGGATAAAGAAGATAGAAAATGGATTTACTTCAATATGGTTTTTTCCAACATGCTCTTTTGGGCAGTCTGCTAACCGCGATCGCTTGTGGGATTGTCGGGACGTATATCGTGTCACGACGACTTGTTTTTATCAGTGGAGGTATCACGCATGCTTCTTTCGGAGGGTTGGGATTAGGTTTCTATCTTGGGATGAATCCGATCCTGATGGCAATGTTGTTTTCCGTACTCTCCGCATTCGGGGTGGAGTGGGTGAGCAAGACGCAGAATGTGCGTGAAGACTCTGCCATTGCCGGTGTCTGGTCGTTAGGGATGGCATTGGGCGTCATTTTCATATTCCTGACACCCGGATATGCACCGAATCTTTCTGCCTACCTTTTTGGGAATATTCTGACTGTTTCGACGGGAGATATTATCTGGATTGCTGCTTTGGCGTTATTGCTGGTGGTTCTTTTTACCCTTTTCCTGCGGGAGATTGTTTATGTGGCGTTTGACAGGGATTTTGCTGTGACACAAGGGTTGCCTGTCAAGTGGATAGAATATGTGATGATGTTCTTTATCGCCGTGACGATCGTCCTTTCGATCCGTCTGGTTGGGATTATGCTTCTGATGAGTCTGCTGACATTGCCTCAGATCACTGTAAACCTTTTTACGTCAGACTTCAAGAAGATTATTCTCGGAAGTATTGTTATCGGTTTCCTGGGATGTGTGTCCGGGCTTGTTCTTTCTTATTTTCTGAATGTGCCTTCCGGAGCGTTTATTATTCTTGTCCTTGTCCTTTTCTTTTTAGTAGTCAAGGCAATAAAAGCCCTATTGGAGCGTTAAAGAATTAGTGTAGAAGATGATTTATCGGTATGATTTTTATAACCATGCCATCCATGTTTAACATCGGCAAATCATCATTTATCTCACAAACAAATACAATGAAGAAAGGTTTCTACTATATAATTGCATTATTGATTGTCTCTTTGTTTTGGTCTTGCAGTACGAAGAAGAATACCAAGGCAAGCCGCTTCTATCACGCTTTTAATTCCCGCTATAATATCTATTTCAACGGAAAAACATCGTTTGACGAAGCGTTGCTTTCCATGCAGAACGGCTATAAGGAAAGCTATTCTGACATGATCCTGATGTACCCGATCAGTGCCGAGCCCAAAGACAAGCCTGAAACGGGAGGTCCTTTCGACCGGGCGATCGAGAAAAGCAATAAAGCGATCAAGCTCCACTCCATCAAGGCAAAGCCACCTAAGAAGCCAGGATGGCGCAACGATCCCAAGCAACGTGCCTGGCAGGAACAGGAAGAATACAATCCGTTCCTCAAAAAGTGCTGGTTGATGATGGGGCAGGCGCAGTTCTATAACGCCGATTTCTTGCAGGCATCTGCCACCTTCTCCTACATTGCCCGCCATTATGCCCATGATGAAGAGGTTGTGGCCGAAGCCCGTCTCTGGCAAGCCCGCTGCTATTCCGAGATGGAATGGTTTTATGAAGCGGAAGATATCTTAGGGAAACTGAATACGAACGGTATTCCCCGCAAGAACTTGAACCAGTATGCGACGGTATATGCCGACTACTTGGTGAAGAATAAGCAATATGAAGAAGCGGTCCCTTATTTCAAGACAGCGATCAAGGCGGAGAAGAACCGGCTCCAGCGTACTCGGATGAAGTACTTGTTGGGGCAAATTTACGCTGAACAGGATCAGAATGGACTTGCTTACCAGATGTTTGGGCAGGTGATCAAAGCCAATCCTCCCTATGAGCTGGAGTTTGCTGCCCGTATCCGTCAGACCGAAGTATTCACCGGCGGTAATTATCAGAAAGTGATCAAGATGTTGGGGCGGATGGCAAAAAGTGATAAGAACAAGGATCTGCTTGACCAAGTCTATTATGCGTTGGGCAACGTCTATATGAGCCGGGAAGATACGGTGAATGCTATCAAGAACTATGAGTTGGGCGTGGAGAAAAGTACCCAGAACGGCTTGGATAAGGCGATCTGTCAGATCAAGTTGGGTGATCTTTATTTCCAGAAGCGTGACTATGTCAAGGCGCAACCGAACTTTAGCGGTGCATTGTCCGGCATACAGAAAGAGTATAAAGACTATGAACGAGTCTCCAAACTGTCTGCTATTCTGGATGAGTTGGTTGTGCATGTGGAGGCGGTTCATTTGCAGGATAGTTTGCAAACCCTTGCCAAAATGCCAGAAGCTGAACGGCTTGCTGTGATCGACAAGATTATCGAGCAGGTGAAGAAAGAGGAAGAAGAAGCTAAAGCGCTTGCTGAGAAAGAAGCCTATCTGGCGGAACAGGAGGCAAAAGGAACCGGTATCGATCGTCCGGGTACAGAGACGGGCGGTATCACATTACCGACGACATCCGGAGGGGCCGGTTTTTATTTCTATAACCCGCAAGCCGTATCACAAGGGAAGACCGCTTTCCAGCGTAAGTGGGGACGGCGTGCGCTGGAAGATAACTGGCGCCGCCGCAAAAAAGAGATGTCCACTTTCGATGAAAACGGAATGGACGAGAATGAAGGCATGACTGAAGGGGAAACGGGCGAACCGAACGAAATGCCGGCAGATTCGCTCGAACTCGGGCTGGATCCTGTAGCATCCGACGATCCGAAAACACGTGAGTATTACATTCAGCAGCTCCCGTTGACACCCGAAGATATCGAATCTTCTAACGTGATTATAGAAGATGGTCTCTATAACATGGCTATGATTTATAAGGACAAGCTTGAAGATATCCCGTTGGCTATCGAAGCCTTTGAGGAACTGGAACGCCGTTTCCCGAAGCATAGCCATCTTTTGGAAAGCTATTATCAGGTCTATCTGATGGCACTTCGTTCTGGGGACCAAGTGCTTGCTACTACTTATAAGAATAAATTGGTCACGACTTTTCCGGAATCGGATTATGCGATTGCAATTGCCGACCCGAATTATGAATATAATATCCGGATGATGGATAAGGTGCAGGATTCGATCTATCAGGCGACTTATGCAAGTTACCTGGCGGAAGATACGGTCACCGTACGTCGTAATTACCGCGATGTCAGTGCCAAGTATCCTTTGGCAGATCTGTTGCCGAAATTCATGTTCCTCGAAGCACTGACCTATGTGCAGGCCGGGGATGCCGAAGGTTTCAAGAATGCTTTGAAAGCCTTGGTTGAGAAATATCCGACAGCCGATGTGACGGAGCTGGCAGGTGAAATGCTGAAGGGTGTCCTGCGCGGACGTATGATGGTTCAAGGTGGTATCAAGGGAATGAGCTGGAACTTGCGTTTCGGTTTAGGTGAAGATGGTATGCTTTCGGCTGCCGATTCGGCCCGTACTTTCACGGCAGAGCCGAACACTTCTTATAGGATGCTCTTGATGTTCCCGGCCGGAACACTCGACCGTAACCAGTTGCTTTTCGCCGTTGCCGCTTATAATTTCGCAAACTTTATGGTGAAGGAGTTCGACTTGAGCTTTGAAGAGGCAGGTCCGATGAGTATGTTGACGATCCACGGCTTCTTCAATCTGGATGAGATCTTGCATTATTATAAGATGATCTACGGAGCAGATGGTTATGCGACCGCTTTGGACAAGAATGTGGCCATTCTTCCGATCTCCGACGATAACTATGAAACGTTGATGCGAGGAAAGACGCTTGAAGAATATATCGAATTCTTCCAGGAAAACTTTGGTGAGACCACTCCGGAATTGGCTGCCCGTTGGAAAGCTCGCATGGCTGCCGAACAGATCAAAGAAGAAGAGGCAAAGGCCGAGGCGGAAGAGGTCGGATTACAGAATTCCGAGGATATTCCGGAGGAGACATCGACTACAGAAATTCAGGAAGAAAGGCGGGAAACCATTAAGAAAACTGTTCGTCCGAAAGAGCAACAGAAACAGCAGATCGCAGAAGAGGCTGTGATATTACCTGTCGTGAAAGACACGATGACTGTTCATAAAGAGGAAACACTCCTTCCTGCGGATACGGATACTGTTTTCGTACGACCGGCTGCTAAAGATACGGTTGCTCCTGCGTCATCTGACACCGTTCCTGCTGTTGTCGCTCCTATCGAGCAACCTAAGGAACTTACATTGAAAGAGATCGAAGAACTTCGCAAGCGTGAGGCCGCCGAAGAGGAAGCTCGCAAGGAAGAAGCCCGCAAAGCTTTTGAAGCCCAGCAGAAGGCTGAAAAAGAATTGCAGGAAAAGAAAGCAAAAGAAAATGAGGAACTTCTGAAGAAGCAAAAGGCTGAAGAAGAAGCTTTGTTGAAAGCAAAAGCCGAACGCGAAAAACAGCTTGAACGCGACCGTAAAGCCAAACTTCAACAGGTCGAAGCTGAACGTAAGGCGAAACTCAAAGCCCGTGAAGAATTGCGTAAGCAGAAAGAGCGTGAGTATAAGGAACGCCTGAAGCAAAAAGAAAAAGAACGTAAGCAGAAGGAACGCGAATACAAAGAAAAACTAAAAGCCAAAGAAAAAGCTCGCCGCGAAGCCCAAAAAGCTAAAGAGGCGGCTGCCAAAGCGAAAAGAAAGTAGTAAATTGTTTGGTACACAGGTAAAGATATTATCTTTGTAAGAATGATATCCCGATTCTTCATGCAGTCATTAAGCGGATGATTACAGATCTGAACTAATCGTGTATAAATAAGGAAACGGGCTGTGCCAGCAGGAAATTGGCGCAGCCCGTTTTTTCAAGAGGATTTCTTAGAACCCGAAATACCCTTTTGCGTTATTGTAACTGATGTCTTCGACCATCTTGCCAATGAACGGCAGTTCGGATGCCGGTAGCAGACCGTCTTCCACTTCGCGGCCCAGGATGTTACACAGGATGCGACGGAAGTATTCATGGCGTGGGTAGGATAGGAAACTACGAGAATCTGTCAGCATTCCGACAAAGCGGCTTAGCAATCCTAAGTCGGACAATGCGTTCATCTGTTTTTCCATACCGTGAATCTGATCCAGGAACCACCAGCCGGAGCCATACTGCATCTTGCCCGGAACCGTACCGTCGTTGAAGCTGTAGATCGTTGTCATCAGCAGCTCGTTGTCGCGCGGGTTCAAGTTGTAGAAAATGGACTTTGCCAGCACGCCTTCTTCGTCCAAACGGCTCAGGAAACGGGCCAGCGGAGTTGCAACTTCTGCATCTCCAATTGCATCGTAGCCGGTATCGGGGCCTAACTTTTTGAACATGCGAGCGTTGTTGTTACGAGTTGCACCATAGTGGAACTGTTGTACCCAGTCGCTTTTGGCATCCATGACAGCAAACTCATATAGCATGGCAGAACGGAATTTGTCGATCTCTTCGGCTGTCAGTTCTTTCTTCATACGCGCTTTCAGGAAGATAGCCTCAATTTCTGCATCCGTGTAGGGTTCGGCATAGAAAGTGGTCAGACCGTGGTCAGACAGGCTACAGCCCTGTGATGCAAAGAAGTCGTGACGTTTCTGCAAAGCGTCGATCAAGTTTTTGAAGTTGAGGATCGACATATCGGCAGCAGCTTCCAGCTTGGTCAGGTATTCGTTATATGTATCGACATTCTCGATGGCCATTGCCTTGTCCGGGCGCCAGGCTGGCAGAACTTTGGTCTTCAGACCACTCTGGCGGATCTGGGCATGATGTTTCAAATCATCGATCGGATCGTCGGTCGTACATACGACTTCCACGTTCATACGCTCCATAATTGCCTGAGCGCGGAATTCGGGTGTTTGCAATTTGGCTGTACATTCGTCGTATATCTCGCGGGCGGTAGATGGGTTCAGTACCTTGTCTATGCCGAAGATACGACTCAGTTCAAGATGAGTCCAATGATATAGCGGGTTGCGCATGGCATATTGCATAGTTTCAGCCCATTTTTCAAACTTCTCGTACGCCGGTTTGTCTCCCGTGATATATTCTTCGGGTACGCCATTGGCACGCATCGCACGCCATTTATAATGGTCACCACCCAGCCATATCTCTGTCAAGTCGGCAAACTGGTAGTTGTCGGCTATCTGTTGTGGAATCAAGTGGCAATGGTAATCGATGATTGGCATTTTTGCTGCATGTTCGTGATACAGTTTCTGAGCTGTCTCGGACTGGAGCAGGAAATTGGAATCGAGAAAGGATTTCATGATTTATGATTTTAGATTTATGATTTATGGATGATAGGTGAGAGGGTGTCAAATTGATATTACCGGACGCAGATGAGTCAGAATACGCAAACTGATGCAGATTTATTTAGTTGATAATTAATAATATCTGCGCTCGTCTGCGTCCCATGAATACCTATATTTGACACACTCTCATCGTTTACCGATATTTTTTAATAGTTGCCAGTGCGTCGCGGCAAAGTGTGGAGATTGCCTCCCAATTGCCGGCTGCAATCATTTCTTTCGGGAACAACTTGGAACCCATGCCTACGCAAGTCACGCCAGCTTTAAACCAGGCTGACAGATTTTCTTCCGTTGGTTCTACGGCACCTGTAGCCATGATCATGGACCAAGGCATAGGAGCTTTAATGTTCTTTACGAACGATGGTCCGCCTACGTTTCCGGCGGGGAAAATCTTGCATAAGTCACAACCAACTTCTTGGGCGAAACCGATTTCCGAAACGGAACCGCATCCTGGTGTATACGGGACTAAGCGACGGTTGCACACCTTTGCAATTTCCGGATTGAACAACGGACCGACGATGAAGTTGGCCCCCAATTGCAAGTACAGGGAAGCTGTTCCGGCATCTACGATAGAGCCGACACCTAATACCAGATCGGGGCATTCTTTTGCAGCGAACTTGATCAGTTCGGCAAATACTTCGTGGGCGAAGTCACCGCGATTGGTGAATTCGAATGCACGGACACCGCCTTCATAGCAGGCTTTGACAACCTGCTTTGCGATTTCTACATCCTTATTATAGTAAACAGGTACCATTCCTGTGCTGACGATCGCGTCGAGTACCTGCATTTTATTGAATCGAGCCATAATTAATAAATTAAAGGATTAAAGAATGAAGAATTAATTGTCAATTACCTTGACACTCGTCCCGAAGCATCTCCACCCATCAGTTTTTCAACTTCATCGACAGTCACCTGATTGAAGTCGCCGTAGATAGTATGTTTCAGGCAAGAAGCTGCAACAGCGAAATCGAGTGCTTTCTGGTCGTCTGTCGTATAAGTCAGCAGACCATAGATCAAACCACCCATGAAAGAGTCACCGCCGCCTACACGGTCAACGATATGTGTAATGTCATAACGACGAGACTGGTACAGTTTGCCGTCGGCATAAAGAACACCGCCCCATGTATTGTGGTTGGCATTGATAGCGCCGCGCAATGTGATGATCACTTTCTTTGCACGCGGGAATTTGGCCATCAGCTGTGTACATACGGATTCGAACTCGGCTGCATTCACCTCGCCGTTTGTTGCTGTCACGTCAAAGCCTTCCGGTTTGATGCCGAATACCTTTTCTGCATCCTCTTCGTTTCCTAAAATTACATCACAACCGGCAACCAATTCCGGCATCACTTCAGAGGCGGTTTTGCCATATTTCCACAGGTTCTTGCGATAATTAAGGTCGCATGATACGGGGATGCCCATACGGTTTGCTACTTGTATAACTTCAAGGCAAGCATCTGCCGCACCTTGTGAAATAGCTGGTGTAATACCTGTCCAGTGGAACCAGGATGCATCCTTGAATACTTCTTCCCAGTTTACCATTCCCGGCTGGATTTCAGAAATAGCCGAATGAGCGCGGTCATAGACGACTTTGCTGGCGCGGGCTACAGCACCTGTTTCCAGGAAATAGATACCCAAGCGGTCACCGCCGTAAACGATGTGAGAAGTCCCAACACCATACTTACGCAGGTCCATTACGCAAGCACGCGCAATGTCGTTTTTAGGCAAACGGGTTACAAACTCGGTCGCAATACCATAGTTAGCCAGTGATACAGCAACGTTTGCTTCACCGCCACCAAAGGTAGCATTCAATTTATCACTCTGACAAAAACGGAGATAGTCTGGTGTGGCCAGCCTAAGCATGATTTCTCCAAAGGTTATTACTTTTTTATCCATATCAATGGTTTATAATGTGTTCAGGCCACAAAAATAGGAGTTTATTTTTAAATAAACATGGTGTGTGCGCGAAAACATAATTAATAACTGAAATTATTCCAGAAAATAGACGTATCATTTGTCTTTCTTTGATCTTCGATCATTTTTTCACGGAGACGCTGGATTATTTTTCTGTATTTTTTTTGTCCGCTAAGGTTGTTCATTTCCCAGGGATCGTCTTTCAATTTGAATAACTGGGTCGTACGTTCTCCGTTTACATGATATTCGATTAGTTTCCAGATCCCGTCGGAAATGCTGCGTTGATTATCCATGTAGCAGTAATAGAGATGGTCGCGAATAGGCCTTCCCCCTTTTATAGAAGAAAGCAGGCTGACACCGTCTACCGATCGGGGCACAGGTAGTTGGAGCATGTCGCAAAGGGTCGGGAAAACGTCTATCAAATAGCATAGGTCTGCTGTTTTTTTACCGGTGTGTTGTGCGGCTGCTTTGATCATCAAAGGGACGCCGATGCTATGTTCGTAAACGTTCTGTTTCCCCATCAAACCATGTTGTCCGACTGCTAACCCGTTGTCTCCTGCAAATACGATGATTGTGTTTTCATATAAGTCGTTATCTTTCAGAGTTTGGATAATGTCGCCTACACGTTTGTCCACATGGGAGATCATGGCATAATATTCCCTAATATGCCTTTTGATCTCATCTGGACGGCGGGGAATAGCTGCCAATACCTCATCACGTATTTCTAATTCTCCGTTATCGAATGGGTGCTTTTCCATAAAGTTGGGTGGAAGTTGTATTTGGCCCTGATCGTAACGTTGCATGTATTCATCCGGCATGCTCCGAGGGTCATGAGGAGACATATAGGCAACCGATAGGAAGAACGGTTGATTTTTATCTTTTTGCTGTTGAATATATTCGATGGCTTCATGGGTGAAAATGTCTACTGAATGCTTTCCCGAATACATGTATTCTCCTTTCTCATATTCGACCTTGTTCGATTTTGCTTGGTTACGGATGACTGGGCGGCGTTTTCCGTAATTCATATCTGAGTGGTAATCGTATAGGGGAACGTTCCAATGGTCCCACATACCTCCGAAAAAGATTGCTTTCCCGTCTTTGAAACAACGGTTTAGGGCTTCATAGCTACTGTGCCATTTACCGGTATGGAAAGTGTTGTAACCAGCTTCCTGGAGGGTTTCACCTATCATCGTGTGTGAATCCGGGATTGTTGCTCCCTGTTTTTCGAGGTTATAAAGATACTTTCCAGTCATCAGCATGGCTCGGCTTGGCATACTGACGGCTCCGGATGTGCCACCCATGATATGAGCGTTGGTAAATACGGTACTTTCTCCTGCCAACTTGTCCAGATTGGGTGTTTGAACTTGTTCTTTTCCTAAAAAGTTCATTCCTGAAGCCCGCATATCGTCGGCTAGGATTAGAATAATATTGGGCGTTTTATCTGCTGCCAGTGAACTGGCAACAGATAAAAGAGAAATTCCGATCAATGGTAATGCTTGTTTCATTTCTTTGTGTTTATTGTGTGATTAGGTAAGTTCCGCCTTTTTGTGTGTCGAATGTCACTTGGAAATATTCTTTACCGTTTGACTGGATCGGTTTAGATGTAGCTATGGTTTTATCGTTCGATTTAACGGTGAAAGGCTGTCCGGTATGAAGCGTGCAGCTCTTCCCAGACAATGAACGGATCTTGGCCTCTGTCAACATCCCATCCTGCCAGTTCATGGCGATCTCGAAGTTACCCCGTGCTTTCAGACCGGAAACAGAACCTTCCTTCCATACATCGGGCAAGGCAGGCAACAGATGAATGTATCCGGTGTGGCTTTGCAGCAGCATTTCAACGACACCTGCCGTATAGCCGAAGTTGCCGTCGATCTGGAAAGGAGGGTGTGCGCACAATAAATTCCGGAAGAGTCCTCCACCTTTATGCGCACTGTTTCCGAATCCGACAGGATTGAACAGGTTGGCAATGATCTTGTAGGCATGATTGCCGTCCAGCAGGCGTGCCCAGCAGTTTATTTTCCAGCCCATTGACCAGCCGGAAGCCAGGTCTCCCCGTAGTTCGAGCGTTTTGCGAACCGCATTAAACAATTCCGGTGTTTTGTCCGGTGTGATCTGGTCACTCGGATGGAAGCCGTACAGGTGGGAGAAATGGCGGTGTTGAGGTTCCGCTTCCTTGAAATCATATATCCACTCCTGTAGTTGCCCACGTTCTCCGATTTGATAGGGTTGCAGACGTGCCAGTTTGTTTTTCAGCTCATTCCGCAACGATTCATCCAGATTGAACATTTCCGAAGCCTCGATCGTGCGGGTAAAGGTTTCGCGGATGATTGCCATGTCCATCGTAGGCCCCATGCTCATAGCTGCCGTTTGTCCATCTTCCGTGATGAAGCGATTTTCTGGGGAGACACCTACCGGAGTCACCAGGTATCCATCTTCATCCTCGATCAGCCAGTCGGCAAAGAACTCGGCTGCTCCTTTCATCAGGGGATAACCTTCATTTTTGAGGAATGTTTCGTCTTGCGTGAATTGGTAGTGTTCCCATAGATGACTGCATAGCCAGCCTTGCACCATCGGCCAGAAAGAGGCCGTCGGCACGTTGTCGTTTGGTAGCGATTCTCGCCAGATAGAGGTGTTATGATGAGCAACCCAGCCACGACGGTTGTACATGTTTCGAGCTGTCTCGGCTCCCGATACCGCGAGTTCACGGATCATCCGGAAGAGGGGCTGTTGGCATTCGGACAGGTTCGTCAGTTCGGCAGGCCAATAATTCATTTCCGTGTTGATGTTAATCGTGTAACCACAGTTCCAGGCCGGGATCGTGTCTTTATTCCACATCCCTTGCAAGTTCAGAGGCTGCCCACCCGGACGCGATCCGCTGATCATCAGGTAACGGCCGAACTGGAAAAGAAGGGCTGCCAGTTCAGGATCGGCTGTCTGGGCGAATTGCTCGATTCGTTTGTCGATCGGCATCGCCTTTTGTTCGGGAGAAGATGCCAGTTTGAAATCGACGCGGTTGAACAGAGAACGATAATCCTCTGTATGACGTTGTTTCAGTGTCTGATAGTTATAAGAGAGCGCTTTGTCCAAGATACCGGCCGCTTTGGCTGAAGGATCTATGCCTTCTCGGCTCGGGCTTTTGTCGAAACCATTGAAACTGGTTGCCATGCTAAGCACAAAATAGACTTCATCCGTGTCGTAGACATGGATGCCGGAGTCAGTAATATCACATTTCCCGTCTTTTGGGAAAACAGGTTTCAATTGTGCTTCGAAGAACATCCCTTTCCCATCGATCTCCTCACCGTAAAGCATCCGTTTGTTAAATTTGCGTTTACCGTTTGCATCGTAGAGCTCAGGGTGTTTGTATGGGTCGCCCCATTGTTCGATTTGCTCGAATGTACGCCGTTCCACATAGCCGGGAGCTTGCCCGTGAAGGATCAGGCGGTCGTCCCTCCCTTTTTGCAGGGCTGTCGGGTGGGGAGAAGTGAAATTGAGCGAGATGTCGATACCGTCCGGCGTATTACTTTTCAGTCGCATGACGATCACGTTATCCGGATGGGAAGCAAACACTTCCCGTTCGTAATGTGTTCCGCCCTGTTCGTAGACGGTTGTGGCAACGGCGTCTGAGATATTCAGTGTCCGTTTATACCGATTGGCCTCTCCCTGTTTGTTGTTTTGGATATGCAAGTCGCCGAACGGTTGATAATACTGGTGCAAGCGTCCGAGCCAGTTCTTGCAGACCAGATCGGAGGCTTCTGTATATTTTCCTGCTTTCATCAGCCCGACCACTTTGTCGAACATTTCCGGTGTTATTTTTACGTCTTTGAAAACGACCGAAGGCTCTCCGCTGTATAATGTGTTTTCGTTTAATTGGAGTTGTTCGTTGTCGGTTCTCCCGAAAATCATTGCTCCACTTCGTCCGTTACCGATGGGAAGAGCCTCGTCCCAATTCCGGGCTGGGCTGTCGTACCAGAGAACAAGCGGTTCTTTTTGTGGCGTTTCCTCACACGCCATCAGCAACAATAATAAGGTCAAATAAGTGATAATACGCATAATACATGGTATTTTAAGATTATAGAAAAAAGTGTCTGGATGCAAAGATATATTATTCTTTCATAAATGTTTACAAGTAGTCGGAATAGAAAACTGGGTTATTTGGGAATTTCCGGAACTTATCGTCTTTCCTCTGCGAAGGACGTAGCATAAAAAAACAGGTTCAAACTTACCGTCTCCTAATCTCTACCCGCGAAGTGAGTGGATAGCGCAGCCCTTTGGAAGATTTGTAATAAACTTCGGCCGCGCCTATCTTCAGCTTGGCACGTATCTTGATCGGGATATGGTTCTCGTCGTCGCCGATCCAGATTTCGGCCGCCTCCTTACTTTGGGTAAAGGCATCGTCGTAGATGTCGATATAGAAATGTCGGGTTCTGTATTTCAGTGTCTCGTTCCGTTCTACGATCTGTTGTCCGGTGTAGCGGAAACTGATGTTGATGCGTTCACGCCCTATCGCCACTTGGAAAGGAAAGCTCTCGCCACTCTTCATCTTGTTCCAGTCCAGGGAGCGCAGATACATCGTTGCTCCCAGCATGTCGAACATATAAGGCTCTTCCGTCACGAGCGTCGTGTCGATTTTCGTACGAGTGGGCGTATAACGATGGGAATGAGCGAGTATCTTCTTTTGGTCATAGGAGAAGCGGATGTCGTCTATCAGATAATAGTCGTTTTCGTTTACCCGCTTCTCACTTCGTAGAAGTAGCATGTCGGGGGTGAAATGACAATCGATCGTATCCCGCATCTTATAGACTTTCTCGATAATGCCGGAGGTGCGGAAGATAAGCCGGTAATGGCAGGATGGCTCGCCCTCATATTCCGCATCACGGATGGAAAGGGTGGCGTGGCCTGCACGGGGCATTAAAAGGCCCCATTTGAAGTACAATTCATATTGCACTTCCTCGCCGGAGTTGAATCTGTGCCGGACCGGAATTTCCTGTGCCATCGCACATACGGCCGATAGCAACAATAAAAATACCAGCCATATACGGACGGTTTTAGAACGGCATTCCCATGTTACCGCTGCTATTATTCCTTGACGATGATTGTTGACTTTCATCCTTGTAGTTTCTTTTCTTCTTGGTTGCTTCCTTCGGCTTATTCTTCGTTATCTCAAGAGGCTTTTGCTTAGCCAGCGGGGTGGAGTTGACATTCCATGTCTCTTCGACCTGCCAGTTCTGCATGATCTCGTACATTTTGGGAGAATAATAAACTTCTTCGGGCTGTCGCTTTTCGGCATAATTACCAGTGTCCCACACTCCGTTGTCATTCGTGTCGATCACGATACGGGCATAATACTTATCAGGCTTCAAGTCCATGAAGAGCACTCCGCCGTCTTTTACTTTCGCTTTGCGGACAGGGGCGTCTCCAGTGCTGAGCAACTCGACGAAAGCAGTCGTATCCACACCGTTGATATTGAGATAGAGGTGGCCGTATTCGTCTTCCTTCTTGATCTTGAACTCGCCGGTAAAGAAGTCGTTCCACTTTCCGTAAAGGCTGTGAATGGCGGCGGAATCTACTTCGATGCGGTATTCTTCCCCATACTTCCACGGACGTCTGATAAAATAGTTCAGGCTGTTAGTCGAATCGGGGAAGAAGTCGAAATCGACCGTATTCCAAACGGTATCGATCTTCTGGTCGAGGAAGAACATATCTTTGTTGATATCCAATACCGGTTCGTTGAAGGTTACGGATATCGTATCGAACAGGTCCATCGAACCGGGAGCGTCTACCTGCATGCCTAAGAATACGATCGGATCGGGTTCGTCTTTCTTTTTTTTCTTTTTCTTTTCTGCCGGACGGCGACGTAATACCAGCTGGACCGTGTCGGTTTGCGGACGCAGGATATTCAGGGAGTCACTTTTCGGATAGGAGACCTGGACCTGCAGGGTGTCCTGTTTCCAGACGGTCGAATCGACAAGCCAGTAGTTGACGGCTGTACCGCCTTCTGTCTGCTGCACAAAATACCAGGAACTGTCTTCCGGAATAAAATTGATGGGGAGAGGTACCGGGACGGTGTCCAGCTTCGTGTTGAAACGCAGCGTAAAGTATTTTTCGTCCGGGCGTTCGGGTTTCACCATATACTGGCGTTCGAACTTTTCCTTGAACAGGCGGAGCTCGATGTTGTCCGGGAAGAACCGGGTATAACCGATCGTCCGGATCGTATCGATCGTCAGGCTGTCTTTCCAGGTCGTATCCTGCCGGGTCGTCAGTTCGAAGGAAGGGACGATGACGGAATCCAAGAAAGCGATATCCTCGCCCGGCTGGTCGAATTTATAGTCGCGGTTCACATCGTTCAAAGCGAAAATATGATAGGTTCCGGGAGCGATATTACGGATCGTGAACTGCCCTTTGTCATTTGTTCGGGAAGTACGGACGAACGGAAGTTTCACGAATGCGGAATCTTCCAGGTTGTTGTGCAGACCGATCGTAATGCCTGGCATTGGTTCGAGGTTCTCGGCATTCAGCAAGACTCCTGAAACTTCGAGTGTGTCGATTATGTCTCCGGTTGAAAAAGCGAAAGAGAAGTTCTCGAACACGTTTTTCTCATTATTGTCGGAGATGGAATTGGTGAAGTCGATCGTATAGGTTGTGTTGGGTTTCAACGTGTCTTTCAGTTCGATTACCGCCTTCTTCCCGGCAGAGCGGATAACCGGTAGCTCCATTTGAGGCGGAGTGATAATCACGTTCTCCGAAGGTTTCTCGATCTGGATCAACTCGTCAAAGAGGATTTCGATCTTTTTGCCTGTATAATTAATTTGGTTCGGGATCGGTGTACTGCTTACGAATTTGGGAGGCGTCTCATCATAGGGTCCTCCGTTCGGACTGCCGATATTGGCGCACGAATAGATGACAGTCAACAACAGCATTCCATACAACAGGCGGAATGAATTACGTATATATTTATTATCCATTTATGTCTATTTCAAATACATTTGACAAACACGCGCAAAAATAGGGAAAAATCCGGTGAAAATTAGTAGGATATCCTGCCATTAATCAATCTTTGCATTTAAATGGGCTTTTGTCCGATTGTCGTTTTCAACATCCTGAACCCGATCCTGCAATACAAACATTTCTTCTTTTCACAATATTCACGTTTTAATTGGATCAAAGCCTGGCTGTCACCTGCATGGCGGACGGCGATACCGGCGTTGCAGAAGGTGGAGACGATGGTGTTCTTTTCCGGGGGAATACTTTCTAAAAGGCGGGTGGCACGTTCGCAATATTCAGGTTGTTTGTTATGTAGGCCGTAGGCAAAAAGCATCGGAACGACCGTGTTTATCAGCAGAATGTTCAGGGCGTTTTCACCTATGGTCTTTTCTTTCCGGGGAGAAGCGTATCGGAAATGATAATGTGTCTCCCAATAAACGGATGGAGGAATCCTGAAATACTTTTTGATCTCTCCGGTGCTCCCGGCTTCAAGAATGGCTGAGAACAAGGTGTCGTGCTGCACCCAGAGAGCAGCTAACTGTGCCACTTTTAGATACGGGAAGTTGACCGGTCGTGTCCGTAGGTTCTTAAACACGAAATCTTCCATCGGCGAAAGGCTGAACTTATGGCGTAGAAAATCGTATTCCCGTTGCAACAGGCGGTAGTAATGGTCGTCGTTCTCCTCCGCTAACATCCCTGCTTGTCCGAAAAGCATCGCTTCTATCTGCGAATGGCTGCTCCGTTGTTTTTGGATGCAACGGAGCGGCAAGCTCTTTGCCAGCCTTTCAAAAGCATCATTATTCACACCAAAGCCGAAGTTTCGAGTTAAAGTAATATAAAAGACCTCGTTCCAGTCTGCCTGATATGTATCCAAAAGAAGGAAAATGTCATGTGTTTTCCTTTCCAGTCGCTCACTCAGCAAAGCCTCCATCCAGCAGGCTATATGTAGAGGGGCGATCCCGGCTATATGATCGAGGCATGGAAGAACCGTTTCCCGGTAAAGCAACCAGTTTATGCTACGGCGGACATTTTCCGGAACGGTTAGGAGCATTTGTGGGATCGGATTCCCGTTCGTTCGGATAGGCTGGAAATCATTAAAGCCTGTAATATGGAGAATTACGCTGTCGTATGCTTTATCCGCATCATGATGATGGAGCAGCCAGTCGGAAGATTTATCATGAACCTCGACACTTCCTGCCCATAGTGTTCCGTCTATTTTGATCTTCGCATTGAAGAAATCGGGACCTGCATCCGTATTCTGCATTCCGGGATCGATTACCTGAACAGAGCGTCCATCTGTGGTTGCCAATGGGGTAGCCGTGTAAAGTTTGTATTTCCAAACATAATGTAATAAACGTTCCATCTTTTTTCAGAGTTAAGATTTATGTCCCAAATCTAAGCATTATTCTTTATATTTGCAGCACGTTATCAGTTGAAAGTTGAAAGTTAAAAATTGAAAGTTAAATATATAAGTATGAAGATTGCACTTATCGGTTACGGAAAGATGGGAAAAACTATCGAGCAGATAGCACTTGGCAGAGGACATCAGATCGTGTCTGTCGTAGATATCAATAACCCCGAAGAAATACGCTCCGACAATTTCAAAAGTGCTGATGTCGCGATCGAGTTTACGACTCCGGCAACAGCATTCGACAATTATATGCAATGTTTTGCCGCAGGCGTTCCGGTTGTTTCCGGTACTACAGGCTGGCTTGACAAGATCGGACAAGTCAAAGAAATGTGCGAAAAAGAGGGAAAAACTTTTTTCTATGCCTCCAATTTCAGCATCGGTGTAAACATCTTCTTCGCCCTCAACAAATACCTGGCAAAGATTATGAACAGCTTCCCTGCTTATGATATCAAAATGATGGAAACCCATCATATCCATAAATTGGACGCTCCCAGCGGAACGGCCATCACATTGGCGGAAGGAATCATTGAAAACGTGGATCGCAAAGACCGCTGGATGTTGGAAACGGCTGAGAAAACAACCGATATTCCTATCCATGCCATTCGCGAGGGAGAAGTTCCGGGTATCCATGAAATTACATACGAGTCGGACGTCGACACGATTAGCATCAAGCACGATGCGAAGAGCCGTGCCGGATTTGCATTGGGTGCCGTTATTGCCGCTGAATTTACCGCCGGAAAGAAAGGTTTCCTTGGAATGGACGATATGCTTAAATTTTAATTAATAACAGAAACAAATGAAGAAGTTTTCTAAGAAACAATGGATTAAATTCAGCATAGCAGCCGTTCTCTACTTGCTTTTCACGCTTTGGATGCAGAATGCCTGGCTGTTGTTGGGCCTGATTGTCCTTGTCGATATTTTCCTGACCGGGTACATTCCCTGGGGAGCCTGGAAACGCACCAAGAATCCGCAGGTACGCAATGTGTTGGAATGGGTGGATGATATCCTGTTTGCACTGGTTGCCGTTTATTTCATCAATATCTTTATTTTCCAGAATTACCAGATTCCCAGTTCCTCTCTGGAGAAGTCCTTGTTAGTGGGCGACTATCTATTTGTCAGTAAGCTCAGCTACGGACCGCGTGTACCGAATACGCCGGTTGCCTTCCCGCTGGTACAAAACACATTGCCGTTTTTCAACTGCAAGTCTTATCTGGACTGGCCGGAGTGGGACTATAAACGGGTGAAAGGTTTCGGGCATGTGAAGCGGAATGATATTGTCGTGTTCAACTTTCCTGCAGGCGATACGGTTGCATTGAAGGTTCAAAACCCGGATTATTATCACTTGATAGAACAATACGGGCGGGAAGCTATCCAGTTGAATAAAGCGGATTTCGGTGATGTGATCTATCGGCCTGTCGACAAACGCGAGAATTATGTCAAACGATGTATTGGTATGCCGGGCGACACGATCGAGATTCGTGACAACCAGGTCTACATCGATGGTGTTGCTGCCAAGAATCCGGAAAAAATGCAGCTTAACTATTTCGTCGAGACGGACGGTTCCATGTTGAGTGAAGAGCAGTTCCGTTTGCTGGATGTCAGCAAAGCCGACCGTGTATTGATCGACGGAAGCTATAATTCCAAATATATGTCCATGTTGGGCATCCAGCCGAATGGCAATGGCCAGTATAATCCAGTTTACCATTTTCCGCTGACTCAAAAGACATTGGAGATTGCTAAAAAACTTCCGGTCGTGAAGCGTGTGGTTCTCGAACCGGACCCTATGGGAGCCGATTCTTATTATCCGGTAGATTACCAAACCGGATGGAGCCGCGACAATTACGGACCGCTATGGATTCCGAAGAAGGGGGCTACGATCCCGTTGACGGAACGTAATATCGCTCTTTATAAACGCTGTATCGTCAACTACGAACATAATAAGCTGGAAGTAAAGGATGGTAAGGTCTATATCAACGGCAAGCCGGAAACGACCTATACGTTTAAATACGATTATTACTGGATGATGGGTGATAACCGCCACAACAGTGCCGACAGCCGTTCCTGGGGCTTCGTGCCGGAAGACCATATCGTAGGCAAGCCGATCATGATCTGGCTGTCACTGGATAAGGATCGTAGTTTGTTCGACGGCGGTATTCGTTGGAACCGTATGTTCCGCTGGGTACATCCTGACTAAGCAAGTTGCTATGGGGGAAAAGGTGAATGATAACATAAACGGGACGGGCGACTATAAGGCGGGAGACCGTGAAGGTCGCCCCTACTATATAGGCTGGGTGATAACGGTCGTTATTGCCTTTCTCGTTGTTATACCTGTTCGCCGTTTCTGTATCGAATCTTACCGGATATCGACGAATGCGATGGAAGAGGCGTTGCATCAGGGCGATTATATCCTGGTAAATAAATTGCCGATTGAAGGAAACCCGGGGCGGAACAAGGTTGTGCTGTTTACCAGCCCGCTTCTGAAAGATACGGTGAGCAATCCATTGTTCTTGAGCCGTTGCATCGGTATGCCTGGAGACACTATCCTGGTGAGTGGCGACGGGTACGAGGTGAACGGGAAACTGCTGCCTCACTCTCCTCGTGCGCTTAATACCTGTTTCATTACCCAGAAGAGTGCTGCTGATTTCCTGAAAGCTTTGCAAAAGCTGAATATTCCGGTGCGAGACTGGAAGAGCGAGACGTTCGGTTTTTCTTTTTCCCTGACGACCTTCGAAGAATATCAATTGCGTGAAGAGCTGACGGAAGAGATGAACATTCATTTTATCCGGAATCGGGCAGCTCCGTACAAGCTGGTCGTTCCCCGTAAAGGCCGGGCCTATCGTCTGGATGAAGCTGCCCTTACCGCCTGTAAGGAGGCGATATTGGCCGAGGCCGGAGAAAAGGCCGTTTTTCGTGATGGAAAGCTATATTTAGACGGAAGAGAAACTACTTTTTTCTTTTTCGGGCAGGATTATTACTGGATGCTCTCCGATAATGTAAACGAATCGGTCGATTCCCGCCATTTAGGCTTTATCCCGCATGACCATATCATCGGGAATGCCTGGCTCTGCTGGTTCAGCCGTGACAAACAACGAATCTTTAAACCCGTAAACTGATGCAATCTGTCTATATTTCTACAACCTATCTGGGCCCCGTCCAGCAATATTGCAAACTGTTCCAATATCCGGAAATACATCTCGAAACAGCCGAAAACTACCTGAAGCAAACCTTCCGGAACCGTTGTACCATTGCTGCCGCCAACGGTCCGTTAGCCTTGTCCGTCCCTATCGTGAAACCGGATACATTGAAGTGCCCGACCAAGGACATCCGTATCTCCGATCACGGGAACTGGCGTCACCTGCATTGGAACGCTTTGGTTTCGGCTTATAATATGAGTCCGTTTTTCGAATATTACGAAGAGGATTTCGCTCCTTTTTACGAGAAGAAGTATGAGTTCCTATTCGATTACAATGAGGAACTGCGCCAGTTGATCTGCCGCCTGCTCGACCTGCACCCGAATGTCATCTATACGGAAGAGTACCAGCCTGAAGTGCCGAATGATTTCCGAGAAATCATCCGTCCTAAACATGAAGGAGAAGATCCGTCCTTCTCTCCGAAACCCTATTACCAGGTTTTTCAGGACAAGCACGGATTCCTTCCGAATATGAGTATTGTGGATTTACTGTTTAATATGGGACCGGAAGGGCTGCTGGTGTTGCGTGATTCCATTGTGGCACCGGAACAGCCCTAATAGAGGTTATGTCAGTTCTTTTTCATCGTATAATCCTTCACCCCTAACGAATCGTATGCCTGTAGCAGGGCCTCGTCGTTATCGGAAATCATCAGGAGTTTGTCGTTTTCTTTCAGTTCCGTATTGCCTTTCGGAATGAAGTAATGTCCGTCGCGTTTCACCATAACCGCAAGGGTATGGTCGGGCAAGGTGAGTTGCATCAGCTTGTTTCCATGAGAAAGAACAGCCGGGGTGATATCTATCTCACTCATGGCACTCTTGATATCTTCCGGCAATTCTATGCCGAAGACGTCTTTCCGTTCCGGGCTGTCGATGAGGCCAAGCCATTTGGCCGCCTGCGTTACGGTCGTCCCCTGTATCAGGAGGGAAAGAATCGTAATGAAAAACACGATATTGAAGATCATACCCCCATGATCGACCCCGGCGATCCAGGGATAAGTGGCGAAGATGATCGGTACCGCTCCACGAAGTCCCACCCACGAGATATACAGTTTCCCTTTTGTCGTGAAACTTTTAAACGGGAGCAAACAAAGAAAGATCGTAACAGGGCGGGCTATCAGTATCATAAATACCCCTACCAACAGGCCTACCGGAGCGACAGGCAGCAACTCGTGCGGGTTCACCAACAGACCTAACGTAAGGAACATAACGATCTGCCACAGCCAGGCAAAACCGTCGAAGAAAGTTCCCATGCTCTTCTTATGTACAATCTTGGCGTTCCCCACGACCAGACCGGCAATATACACGGCCAAATAACCGTTCCCTTTGCATAAAGTGGTCGCCGAGAAAGTAAAGAAAGCAGTCGTCAACAATAGGATCGGATATAAAGACTCGTTGTCCATATTGATCTTGTTGATCATCAGAACCGCCAGCTTTCCCAACAGGAAACCGGCTATCGCACCGACAGACAGCTGGACGAGCAATTGCAAGACAGCTTCCTGTAAGTTCATACCTCCGACCTGTATATAAGCGATAATGAGCAAGGTAAGCATATACGCCATCGGGTCGTTGCTACCGCTCTCCAATTCCAACGTCGGGCGCAAGCGTTGTTTCAGATAAACGCCTTTGCTCCTAAGGATGGAAAAGACGGAGGCTGAGTCTGTAGACGACATTACCGCCGCCATCAACATCGATTCCGCTATCGTAAGGGTTTCGTAGCCGGTGGACCATAAGAACACATAATAAATAAATCCTCCCGTTATAAGAGTCGTCAGCAAGACACCTACCGTTGCGAGTATGACACCCTCTTTCGCGATCGGCTTGATCTCGGACACCTTCGTATCCATACCACCTGAAAATAGTATGATACTTAATGCCAGCATACCTATGAACTGTGCCGCGCTGGGATTACTGAACTGAATACCCAAGCCGTCGCTACCAAACAGCATTCCGACGCCTAAAAAGAGAAGCAAGGCGGGAAGGCCGAAACGGAAACCGGCTTTGCCGGCAATAATACTGAAGAAAAAGATTGTGGAGGCAACCAGTAAGATTACTTCCGGATTTTCGAAAATATGTAAGTCTTGAAACATAAGTTGATAACAGTTTACTATCATTAGCTACTTCAAAGTAACGAAAAAATAGTGAGAAGTACAATAACTTACCATATAAAAGAGTAAGAAGTGTGTATTTATTTGTGTAGATAAAAATGAAAAGATGATTTTCTCCTTATAAATTCTTAAATCGGTGCCAGCAATTATATAATCAGCGGCAGTGATTATGTAATCGCAGGCACTGATTATATAATCACTGCCGCTGATTTAAGAATTTATGACAGGGTAATTGAGAATGGATCGTGTCTCTGTCTCTTTTCTATGGAGAATAGAGATTATTCGTTATATTTGTGGGAAATAATAATGATATCATGAGCAGAACTAATCTATTCTTATTATTGCTGGTTTTCCTTGCGGGAACTTCATGCAATAAGCAGCAGCATTTCATTTCGGACGATGCGTTTCGTGCCGAAGTTGAAAAAGATTTCCAGGCAAAGCAGGCTGCTCTGCCGAACGGGAATCTTTTTTCCGTCTTCAACCAGCAGATGACACCGGACGAAAAAGAGGCGCTTACTTTCTTGTATGCCTATATGCCGATCGGGGATATTACGGATTACGACGGGCAACTGTATCTCGACAATATCCGCAGCTCGTTTCGTGCACGGGTGGAAATGCCCTGGGGAGACAGCATACCGGAAGATATCTTCCGCCATTTCGTACTTCCCGTGCGAGTCAACAACGAGAATCTGGACGAGAGCCGCATGGTCTTTTATGAAGAACTGAAAGATCGGGTGAAAGGCTTGTCCTTGTATGACGCCGTGTTGGAGGTGAACCATTGGTGTCATGAGAAAGTGATCTATACACCATCAGATGCCCGGACGAGTTCGCCGTTGGCATCTGTGAAGACCGCTTACGGGCGTTGTGGAGAAGAGTCGACGTTTACCGTAGCTGCCCTTCGTTCGGTCGGTATACCTGCCCGCCAGGTCTATACGCCGCGTTGGGCGCATACCGACGATAACCATGCCTGGGTGGAAGCCTGGGTAAACGGTAAATGGTATTTTCTCGGAGCCTGCGAACCGGAACCGGTCCTCAATTTGGGATGGTTCAACGGACCGGCTTACCGTGGTATGTTGATGCACACGAAAGTATTCGGCAAATACAACGGACCGGAAGAAGTCATGGATGTAACCGACGGTTACACCGAGATCAACGTAATCGACAATTATGCCCCGACAGCCAAAGCGACGATCACCGTTGTGGATGAAAATGGCCGACCGGCTGCCGGAGCCGATGTTGAATTCAAAATATACAATTATGCCGAGTTCTATTCCGTAGCCAATAAGAAAGCGGATGCCGAAGGGAAAGCTTTCCTTTCGGCCGGTAAAGGCGATATGCTGGTATGGGCGACCAAGGATGGCAAGTTCGGATATAGCAAGGTGTCGTTCGGCAAAGATAATAATGTGACGATTACGCTTGACAAGAAGCCGGGCAACATCGAAACCGTCACGCTCGACGTCATTCCTCCGGTAGACGGCTCCATTGCTGCCTGCGTGACAGACGAACAGAAAGAGGCCAACGCCAAGCGTCTACACGAAGAAGATGTGATCCGCACTAAATATGTGGGCACTTTCTATACGGAAGAGAAAGCGGAAGCACTTGCCAAAGAATTAGGTATCGACCCGCTGAAAACAGCCGATGTCATGATCGGTAGCCGGGGTAACTGGCGTGAGATCGAGAAGTTCCTTCGTGATACGCCCTCCGACAAGCGCCCGATGGCGATGGATTTGCTGAATGTCATCTCCGCCAAGGACTTGCGTGATACGCCGGCTTCCGTATTGGCGGACCATCTGAACAATGCCCAAGCGGTACAAAGCTCCCTGTTCACCGAATATATCCTCAATCCGCGTGTGGCAAACGAGTTCCTGACACCGTACAGGAAGTTCTTCGCCGCTAACGTCGATCCGATGTTGGTGAAGAAGGCCAAAGCTGATCCGCAATTAATTGTAGACTGGGTGAAGGAAAATATCAGTATCAATGACAGCCTGAATCCGCAACGCATTCCGATTATGCCGATGGGCGTATGGAAATCGCGCGTGGCCGACAAAGGTTCCCGCAACATATTCTTCGTTGCCGTATGTCGTAGCATCGGTATTCCGGCACGTATCGAACCGGTAGCAGGAAAAGTGCAATATGCGAAAGGCCTGAACTGGGTGGATGTGGATTTCGAAGCCGCCGAGCAGACGATTGCCAAGCAAGGCAAGGTCGTCGCTTCTTACCAGCCGATCAAAGCATTGCAGGACCCGAAGTATTACAGCCATTTCACGATTGCGAAAGTGTTGCCGACCGGCAAGTTGCAGACACTTAACTTCGAATCGGGCGATGTGGATATGGGGGGTGGCGACACTTGGAGCGCCTTGTTGAAAAAGCCGCTTTCTATGGATGAGGGCCATTATATGCTGGTAACCGGAACGCGTATGGCGAATGGCAGCGTATTGGCCGAAATATCCTTCTTCAACGTTGAACCGGGTAAGACAAGCAATATCAAACTGGAGATGCGTGAGAGTCAGGATGATGTACAGGTCATCGGCAACTTCAACTCCGAAAACAAGTTCAAACGGGCTGACAATGGCGAGGAAACGAGTCTGTTAGCGACTACCGGCCGCGGCTATTATATCGTCGCTGTCCTCGGAGCCCGCCAGGAACCGACCAACCACGCCATGCGTGACATTGCTGCCGTAAAGAAGGAGCTCGAAGAATGGGGCCGTGGCATGGTCTTGCTGTTCCCCGATGAAAAGGGTTTTCAGAACTTCGACCCGAAAGAGTTCGGAGAGTTGCCAAGTACCATCACATACGGTATAGATATCGACAAGACGATTCAGAAGGAGATCGCCGCAGCCATGAAGTTGCAGAATGCCAACACACTGCCTATCTTCATTATCGCCGACACTTTCAACCGCGTAGTATTCGTTTCACAAGGCTACACGATCGGCTTGGGAGACCAGTTGATGAAGGTGATACATAAGTTGTAATCTCTTCTAAAGAAAAAGAGTGTGTGTCAAAACCGCCTCGTTCTCGCGCTTGACACACACTCTTTTTAATATATAGTAAATTTTAAAAAGCGATTACCGACGGCGGCGTACGCTGCGGACCGGAGCGCTTTTCTGGGCTTTCGGAGCTTTGACTTTGACCTCCTTTTGTTTACTCTCTTTGGCGGCTTCCGTCTTTTTGCCACGGGCGGAGACAGTTGCGCTTTTGGTTTTCTTGCCTTTTGTGTCAGTAGCCAACTGAGCTGTATCCGGTTGCAGATAGAGGGACTTCTCGAAGGTGATCAATTGATTCTCGATACGTTCCTGCTCGCGTTTCATCGAATCGGGTGTCGGGCAGTAGGCTTGCAGAGGCTGATTCATCAGGTTCTGCGTCTTGAAGATATCGCCCTGAAACATCCGGCGACGGAAATAATCGTCGAGCGTGAAAGTCATGGCGTTGTTGATGTTGGACGTCATGATATAGGCCGTGTTGATATAGGGCCGCAGGTTTTCATAAGGAATCCAGAACATCGGCATGGTGTTCTGTCCCATATCGTCCACGATCGTCAGGATCGGGCAGATCGCCAGTGTCTTGACATCGAATACGGAGTTGTTCTGGTCGAAATACCAGGCTTCTTTTATATAATAGGAGCGGACATCACCGGAAGGAATATCGCTTTCGTTTACGACGAAACTGGCGGGTTCGTTGTCTTTGCCCGGCGTCTCTTCATAGAAGATGCGGCAACGGTCCAGCATGACTTTCAGGTCGAGCTTGCGGTTGTCGCTGAAATCCTCATAACCGTCCAGGTATTCATAGGCGGACAGCTTACCCTCGCATACCAGCTGGAAGATGATCGAAAACAGATTCATCTGTCCGTTCATCGGTTGGGTGGGATAGTATAGAGGAGCATTCTGCTCTTTCGTGAGATCGATCTGGCGATAGATGACACGCATCCAGCGGGCGTTGCCGATATTCTGCGTCATCCGTTCGTTCATATCCTGTGCACGGACGGTCAGTTCGGGCATACCGCTCTCTTTCTTATCTTCTTCACGGGCGCCACGGCTCGATACGGGGCCACGGCGTCTCTGATGTTGTTGCTGGGCGTTACCGGCCTCTTCCTGCGCCTGCATGGGGACGGAGGCGAACAGGGCGATGGCGAGGGTTGCTATGTAATATAAACGTTTCATATATCTTTATACATTACGGGGCGAGCAAACCTCGCCCCTACGTTATGTTAATTGACGATTACTTCGACGGTCGGAATGATACGTTCCTTGTTGTCCGGGCCTAATACCTTCACATGGGTAATGTAGAAGCGTTTGCCTCTTGCCAGGCGGCGGATATAATCTTTCTGACGCTGTGAGAACTGGTTGCCTTGCGTGACTTCCGGAATGATGTTGCCCATCGAATCGTAGAAAGTCAACTCGAAACTCAACACCTTGAACGGCACGTTCAGCAAGTCGTCGTCGATAGCCGCCTGGATACCGTCGGCTTCCACCAAATTCCGTTTGGAGAACTGGCCACCACGGAACTTGCGCATATTGCCGTTCTGGTCCTTATATTCGATAAAAGGCATCGGGTCAGGCAGGGCACGTACGCGGAAAGTCGTTTTCGCCATCTCGACGCTGCGGCCATCCGCCATTTTAGCATGGACGGAAACGATGGCATCTGTTCCGACCGTTGTCGGACGGGCTTCCCATTGGTCTCCTTTGCGGACCAATGTCCCGTTTGTCATGGTCGCCGTCACATTACCGCTCGGTACGCCCGGCACGGCAATACGGATCGGGTTGGCGATTCCGGCATACAACACATTCATCAGCATCGGCGCTACCGTCGCACTCGGTTCCGTCACGAAATATTCGCTTTCGAACTCGCGGCGCATCACGCTGCCGTCACTACCCGGCATTTCGATATATCCTTTGACCGGATAAGTGCCCGGAGTACCGGCGACAGCCGTAAACATGCCGTTTGCATCATAAGGCAGTTCCTTTCCGTTCACATAGACGGTCGGGCGTTTCGTCGAGTCGACAGCCGATAAGACGATATTGGCCTTGTACTGACTGCCACGCATGACGATCTGGCTTTCCGGGATTACCTGTGCCGTGATCTGGTTCACACGATAGTCGCGCATGTCGACGCTGCTCAGCAGGTTCGACAACACTTCACCTTCGGCATAGCGGATATCGCTTTGCAATTTCGTCAGCAAGGTGACAGCCGCCGCCACCGGCATATTCTCGAACAAAGCCTCTTCCCAAGTGCGGGTATTGATACCAGCCTTGTGAGGCGGTGTCGTCGACAGGCTGGCTTCGATGATGCGCGTCTTGGCAGAGTCTTCCACCATCTCGCCCATCAGTGTCCGGTATTTTTCGATGCTCTGGCGCAATTTTTTACCTTCACCCGAAACGGGAGACAACATCACGCGGGAAGCCGCTTCGAGGTCGTCCTTATGATCGATATTATTGACATCGGCATCCTTACCGTCGGCAATCTGTGCAATACGCACTTTCAGATTCTGCACATAATTGTACAGACTGTCGGAAGCCTGCTTCACCTTTGTCCCCTTTTCGTACCATTCACGTACTTTTTCGGGATTTGTCTGATAATAAGCCTTCAGTTCCTCCGTGACGATCTCATTACGGGTCGAGGTATTATCGATAGAAGTACGCAAGCTGCCTTCCACCAGTTCGAAACCGTCAAGTACCTCCGACGACACGTTGAGTGCCATCATAGCGATGAACACCAGATACATCAGGTTGATCATCTTCTGACGGGGCGAATTGGGATTATTTGCTATTCCTGCCATATTCGATTACTTCATTGGGTTGTTTGTATACGGAGTTTGCTGCTGATATCCGTACGGTTGCTGATAGGCCTGCTGGTAATTCTGCTGCTGTGCGGGCTGCGGTTGCTGCTGTTGGTAAGCAGGCTGCTGTGGCTGTGCAGGTTGCTGATACCCCATATTGACCGTCATGGCCTGTAACAGGCGGCTGTATACCTGGTTCAATTCGGCCAACTGTCGCGTCATCTTTTCCGTCTCGTTACGGAACACGGAACTGTCGACAACGGAGCCGTCATACATTTCGCGAATACGGCTCAAACCACTGTTGATATGTTCGATCGATTCGATCTGTGAGCTGATACTCTTCAACTGTATCTCGTAGATCGTGTTTAAGCCGGATATGTTGCGGTTCAGCATTTCCATCTGCTGCACGTAACCGCGGGAATTCTGATTAATGCCATCCGAATTATCCGTAATGCTCTTATACGAGTTCAAGAGCGTGTCGGATACGTCGGTCAGCGAATGGGTCACCTGGCTGAAACGCTCCATATTCTCGGACATGCCCGAAAGCTGTTCCAAGTATTTCTGCGTCGCTTCCGTCAGCTCCGCCATTTTGGAGATCTGTTCGGCGGCACCACTCAGCTTCTTGATACTGTCGGAAAGGTTTTTCGTATCTTCTTCGCTCACATCCAGGCCGAGACTGCCCAGTCCGGAAGCCTGCTTGCCGCTCAAATTGATTTTCAGCCCGCCAGCGATCTCGTCGTCGGTCGTATTCTCCGGCGAGTTGACCAGATTGGACATAGGCGTATTGGCGAAATCCGGACGGTCGAGCGGATTCTTCGATTTCAATACCGGGAACACTTCTTCCCAGTGATATTCATTGAATGGCTTTTCAAATGCGGAGATAAAGAATACCAATGCCTCTACCGTCATGGCCACAAACAGGATCTGGTTACCATACGGCAAGTGCAACAACTTGAACAAGGCGCCGATAATAACGATGGAGGCACCCCAGCTATAACAGAAATTCAGTACCCGCTTGCCTTTTTCACTGGCGAGGTACATTTCTACTCTGTTTTTATATCTTCTATATTTTCCCATAATATAATGTATATTCGTTAATTAGAGAGGGCGGGCGAACCCCGCCCCTGCGTTATTTTTTACCTTTTGCTCTCGAAAAACCGATTTGTGTGCGGGCGCAACGGAAACCGATGTATGAACGGGTTTCGTTCTGGTATTCGAAGGTGCGCATATCCGAACGGATGAACTGTGCCACATCTTTCCAGGAACCGCCTCGTACGACCTTCTTTTTCATGGCGTACGGGTCTTCTTTCGCGGCATTGTAGCGCAGATCCGGGTTCATGTCGCTCATCTGGCTCGGTCCGGATTCGGAATAGGAGGTAGATGTCCATTCCGCCACATTGCCGGCCATGTCATAGAGGCCGAATTCGTTCGGAGCGAAAGAGCCGACACGCGAAGTAATCAGGTGTCCGTCTTCTGTATAGTTACCTTTGCCCGGCTTGAAGTTGCCTAAGAAGCAACCTTTTCCGCTCACCAGTTCGTCACCGGCCCACGGATATTTGTTTTCGTTCTTGCCTGTACGGGCGGCATATTCCCACTCGCCTTCGGTCGGCAGGCGGAACGGTTCGATGGCCTGTCCGCTGGGGAAGTTCAGAGATTCCTTGAACAGGTTGGTGCGCCATACGCAGAAAGCAGTCGCCTGTTCCCAAGAAACGCCTACCACAGGATAATCGTCATAGCCCGGATGCGAGAAATACATACGCATATAAGGTTCGTTGTAAGCATTATTGAAATCGTTCACCCAGCAACTTTCATCCGGATAGATATTTACGATACGGGTATGAAGGAAATCCCACGGTCCGCTAAGCTGGCGCGTGATGGTCTCGTTCACGATCTCGCCTTCCTCGGTGATGTAGGCCGTATCTTTGGATATCATGATCACTTCGTTGGGATCGACCTGTATATCGGTGTTACGCACGCGGGCTGCCGGGTCCAGGTTGTGTTTGCGAAGGGCAGCCGACGTATAGTCGTACCATTCGTAACGGTAGACCATCTGTTTCGGGTCCAACGTCTTTTCGCCGGTCACCGGATTGACGGTATAGACGCTTTCGATTGCCCGGATCTCGTCTTCATTGGCACGTTTCCAGGGAATCGGGCGGCTCCAATCCAGATGCGGGGTAACCGGTTCGCCGTATCTATCTTCGGTAATCTTAAACAGGTCATTGCCGCCATAAGCCGGGTCGGCCAGACGCTCGCGGATAATGGAATCGCGCACCCAATACACGAATTGGCGGTATTTGGCATTCGTCACCTCTGTCTCGTCCATCCAGAAAGCATCGAAAGAGACACCTTTCGTTTCCGGATTGATTCCCCACAAGGAATCCTTATCAGCGGGTCCCATCTCGAATGAGCCTCTTTTGATCAGAACCATCCCGTAAGGGGCAGGTTCGTTAAATGCAACCGATCGTACCCCCGTCACTTCGCCCCCGCCACCGGAAAGGGTTTTGCCACATGAGGTAAACAGGGTTACTGCCGCAAGTACTAACAATACTTTTTTCATATACTATAATATACGTACACTTTTATGTCTATTCTTTCCTGACTTCGATTTTTTCAACTTCAACTTGTAGCTCACTACCAACTCGTGGCTTCCACTCGTGGCTTTCAAGATGGGTATGGTAGAGATCGGAAAATCATACGCATATCCTACCTGGAAACTCCCTATCTTGGCTCCTAACAACAGGATCAGCGACTCATTCACACGCCAGGAAAAACCTCCGTTAAACATCTTATTATAAAACAGCCGGGCGGTTATGTCCGCTTGAAAAACCTGCATGTCTGTTTTCAGGAATACAGACGGCTGTAATTCATACAACGGATTTCGAAACTGAATATTGTATCCGGCTATCAAATTATATGTACTGGCGAGATACATGGAAGAATAATCGTCCAATGAGATCTCTGTCTTGTTCAAGTGCGTGACGCCTAAACCGGCATAGAGGTTCTTGCGGTGATAGTAAAGCCCGGCATTCATGTCGAAGCCCATTCCGCTTGCCTGCGTTTTTGGAATCGCTTGGTCTTCCTGTTGGTGGAACTGGCTGGTCGGATAAAAGACCTTTTCTCCGTCAAACGACTGGTTTACCATTCCGAACTGCATTCCGATACTGAGTGTGCCGCCAAACAGTTTTTGTTTATAGGCATACTGCAAATTGACATGTGTATTGACGAAAAGCCCGATTCCTTCGGTAAAGACGACCATCCCGACGCCATGATTGGTCTTCCCTATCTTCAGCGGCATATCCGCATTGATGAAGAAGGAAGTCGGCGCCCCGTCGATCCCGACATATTGCAAACGGGACATTGCCAACATATTCAAGTCTCCCGTAACACCCGCATATGCCGGATTATAGTAACCCAGCGCCATAAAATACTGGCTCAACTGCGAGTCGTATTGCGCCCGCGCTCCCGTGAGGCCGGTTACCAAAAGGATAATAAGCAGGAGATATTTGTTCATTCGATTTTGCTATAACAACTATAAAAACAGGCAAATTTACTCGCCTTTATGAAAAAATAAACGAAAAAGAAAGAGATAAATTGTATATCAGGTCATTCTTCTTAAATAAAAAATCTTATATCATTAACAGTTTTTCAGTCCAATCTGCAAGAAATATGGGGAGATTAAGAATCGTACCATCTCGTTTCAGGTTGTTCATGGAAAAACGCAAAGCCAATCCGACAGCGAAACGATCAATGTATATTCCAAGGCTTTTACCACCCAAACGAATACCGGCTTTAACTTCCACAGGAAGTAGTGACATATTGTTTTGTAACAGGAAATCCACCTCTGCGGTCGCTTCGGATGTCCAATATCTCGGCATTGCATCGAAATGCGCAACGAAGGACTGCAACACCATATTTTCCGCCATTGCACCTTTGAACTCAGTATAAAGCGGATTTTCTGTCCAAAGTACATCTGCCGGAAGTTGTGCCATGACACGAAGTAAACCCCCGTCACACAGATAGATTTTAAATGCCGAAAGGTCGTCGTATGCACTCAACGGCAAACCAGGTTTGGAAGAACAGAAGATACGATATATCATTCCTGCGTGCTCTAACCACAATAGCCCATCCTCATATTCTCGTGCTCTCGCTCCTGTTTTGACAAGTTTATAGACAAACTTTCGATTTTCCTTTGCCAACTGAGACGGTATTGAGTTCCAAATAGCAGCAATGCGCGGAATATCCTTTCCTGGGGCATGCTTGGCAAAGTCCAAAGAGTAGGCCATCAGAATCGATTTCTGAATATCTTCAATCTCTTGTATTCCTCGCTTTTCAAGCATAGCAGTAACTGCAGCAGGCATTCCTCCGCAAACCTGATAGCGGCGATATGCCTCTCCGACACGGCCCATGACTATTTCGGGCAATGGGGCTATCTCCGTTAAATTTTCCAGATATTCGTACATTTGTGGCGTATCGGCACGCAGAAATTCCCGGAACGTAACCGGATACATTCGCAAAAATTCTACTTTGCCGACCGGGAACGAATCTCCCTGCGAGAGAGACACTCCTAATAAAGATCCTGCCGCAAGGATATGATATTCGGGAGTTTCTTCGCAGAAATATTTTAAACTGTTCAGAGCCTTGTTGCTCTGCTGGATCTCATCGAAAATAATCAATGTCCGTTCCGGTTCGATAGGATATTCCGTATAGAGCCGGAGAATATCGATTAACCGTCCAGGGCTTTTCGTATTCTCGAACTCTCGGCATAATTCCTCCGATGCATCGAAGTTAAAGTAGGCAACGTAGTCGAAATACTCCTCTCCGAACTTTCGCATGATCCACGTTTTTCCAATCTGACGTGCTCCCTGAATAATGAGCGGTTTACGTTCAGGTCGCTGCTTCCATTTAAGCAAAGCGGCCATTATATCTCTTTTGATCTCCATATTATATTCGCATTTTTCGTTCGTAAATCACATTTTTCCAATATGATTTGTGCAAATATACACATTTATGTAAGATAAAACGTGGAGCAACAGTCCTTTCCTATAAAAACACCAGCGCGACAAACAAATCATACTTGTTTATCGCGCAGTTTCTTAATTTTAATCTATTTAAATGAGATTAATATTCCTCCTCATTGAAGAAAAAGTCTTCTTTACTTGGATAGTCGGGCCAGATATCTTCCATGCATTCGTAAATCTCACCTTCGTCTTCCATTTCCTGCAAATTTTCAATCACTTCCAGTGGCGCACCAGAACGTTGTGCATAGTCAATCAATTCATCCTTGGTTGCAGGCCAGGGTGCGTCTTCCAGTTTTGAAGCTAACTCTAATGTCCAATACATAGCTGTCAAGTATTAATAACCACCTTACGGCGGTCAGGTTCTCAAATTTTCCGCAAAAATAAAACAATATTCTTTAGATGCAAGTATAATCCCAGATAATTTCTTTGCCATTATTCCGTATGCATTCCTTACGTGCCAGAACAAACAGATAATCAGACAATCTGTTCATGAAAACCAGGACAGGTTCTTCAACCGGAATTGTCTCTGCCAAACGGTAGATCTGGCGTTCGGCACGCCGGCAGACTGTCCGGCACACATGCGCCAAAGAGGCCGGGCGGCTTCCTCCCGGCAAAATGAAGTTGCGCATCTTGGGCAGTTCGTTATCCAGGCGGTCTATTTCCCGCTCGATACGGGTGATCGTTTCCGGCATCACCTTACTTTCTATTTTCAGCTCCGTGTTTTCCTGATCGGTTGCCAGATAGGAACCGATCGTAAACAACTTGTGCTGAATAAACAGCAGGAAGTCCTGATCCGCTTTCTCTTCGAGCGAAGTGATCAACAATCCGATAAACGAGTTCAGTTCGTCGACCGTACCATAGCTCTCGATACGTTGGTGCGCTTTCGACACCCGTTCGCCGCCAACTAAGGAAGTGGTTCCCTTGTCGCCGGTCCCTGTGTATATAATGCTCTTTTTCATATGACAATAACTTATCGTTTTATTATATAATCGCACATCCTTGCCAGATGTTGCAAAAAGAGTACAATATTCGTCAGATTCCGGGATTTGTGCAAGGATTCGGATTATTTATTTTATCGGAAAGAAAGAATTGCAGGATCGACGCTTTATTACTATTCCTTACTTATTGTGTAATTTTCCGAAATATCCGTTGGTCCAAATCGAAACAGTAGTGCATGAAATTTGAATTTTTATCCCTTATATTTCAAATTACTTGCAAGGGTAATATTTTTTAACAAACAGATGTTCTGTTAAAACGCTGAAAACTATGTAGATATGTATATTGGCATTTTGAAAGGGGTTGTTGTAAGTTTTAACATAACTGAAGGATGTATATAGATGAATCTAAAGATGGGAAATCTGACATTCTGGTAAATTGTTTATCAGGATATATTTATTGTATAGCGGCAACAAATTTGTTTTATTGATTTTAATGTTATTCCTTTGCTTTTATACTGATAATTAATTACTTTTGAGAATTATTAGTTTGGATGCTAAATCGGAGTCCAAGATATCCAGTATGAATTTAAAAATCATTTTTTGATTGATGCTGCTCTGTTATATCAAGCGAGGAGAGTGAACATCGCTTTTCAAGAACAAGGGTTTGATCCTGATATTAATTATGGCGAGCAGCAGCCGGGCGGCGCTATTTATGATAATACAAAATTATTTAACGGACTATCTTTGAATGTTGTCGCCGGTTATAAACTATGGAGAGGGCTAAAGGCCGGAATTGGAGTGGAACCGACAGTTTATTTCAATACGAAAGCCAAAGCCAATTTGGAGGATAATAAATTCGATATTCCTCTTGTTGTGAAAGTCGGTTATGATTTCAACTGGTTTCAGGTCGACCTGTCTTACAAAAATGGATTTAAACGGATTTATTGGAATCATGTAGTCGGCAATACGGAAACAAGGGACCTTCAATTATCGATTTTTGTCCCGATTTTCAAATAATATTGCCGGAATACGGGCAACCTTTTTAGGGGTAACTGCTTGTGTCCGGATAAAGAGTCAGAAATAAACAATATAATTTCTTTTATGTAACTTCTTGTTGAAAAACACGATTCCCATTGAATACAGGTCGATTGTTACCGTTACTTCGGGATGACTGCATACTTTCTGCCAGAACTCGCGCATTTTGCGGCTGGCTTTGATACCTTCGAAGACAAAAACCGTATCGCCGTGCACATGTTTTAGACAGGTCTCAAACAGCCAGCTATTGTTTTGCTGCTCATACAGGGTATTGAAAAAGACAAAATCGAGTTGCTCCATGTCTTTCAAGGCTTTCGGGAGTAAATCTTTATATCCTCCGACACGCAGGTCGACTGGGTTACGGGCGGCTTTGCTGAAAGCGATACGGGCGATGGAGGCAAACTCCGGTACGTTTTCCAGAGCGATACATTTCAGATCGGATGCATATGAAGTCAGATACAAAGTGGACAGGCCCATAGAGGGGCCAATCTGAAGGATATGCTTCGATTTGAAATAGTTGGCAAGACGGAAAAGCAAGGCGCCGTGCTTGGGCCGTATCGCTTCGCGTTCGACAATCCGGCCGATCGTGCGGCGGCGCATCTTCCCCTTTTGCTGGCGGTCGGGATAAGTGATCTCGCCATTCTGGAAAAGCAGTTGCTTACGGATCAGTTCGATGTCGTAGAAGCTATAGTATTGGCAACGCTCCTCGATCACTTTCGTGATCAGGTTGAAGACAAAGGGGGAGTGAACCCCGAAGCCTTTGCGGTAACGGATGCCTCTGTATAAAAGTATGCCTTTTCTTAGTGAATTAGCTTTGGGGATGATGCGCATGATTTATGATTTATGATTTATGATTTATGATTTATGATTTGTGAACCTCGATCATAAATCATAAATCTAAAATCATAAATCGTTAACTCTGCAAAGTTAATCATTTTCATGGAACATATCCATGATCTTTCCGCTAAGCTGCAAAAGGGAGATTTCGCATATCTTGGTGGAATATTCGGCGATGGATTGGCGCTCTTCTGCTTCCAGCAGGCTGTTCTGGGCTTCACGCAATTCGATACCGGACAGGTCACCCAGTTTATAGCGGTCGATCGCAATCCGATAATTCTCCTGTGCCGCGACTAAATTCTCTTTTTCCAGGCTCCACAAGTCCAGGTTGTTGCGATAAGCCATCCAGAAATTGCTCATATCGGCTCGCAATCCCAGTTCCAGCTCTTGCGTACGCAATTCCTGGTTCTGAATCTGTATCCGGGCATTCCGTTGTTCACGTTTCCGGTTGAAACCGTCGAAAACGTTGATGCCGACCGTCACTCCGTAGTTGAGTCCGAGGCGGCGCTGGAGGTCGGTCGTTCCTACTTCGTACCAGTTCGCCGTATAGCCGTATCCGGCATTCAGTTTGACGTACGGATAGTTACGGCTCTTGATCTTTTTGTAGTCCAACTCGGAAATCACCTGGTTCTTCTTGGCGATCAGCAGGGAAGAATTGGAGGTAAGCGTGCTCTTCCAGAGTTCCACTTCATCTAAAAACGGGTTGGGAGTAATCAGGGAGTCCTTGATCTGTACCTGTTCCTCCACATCTTCCAATGCCATCAGCCGGTTCAGGCGGATACGGGAAGTATGCACTTGTTCCAACTGGTTCAGGACATTGGAACTGTCGGCATTGAAGTCGACTTGTGCCTGCTGGAGATCGAGGCGGGACATCGAGCCGATATAATACCGTTCTTCCACGATACGCAGACGTTCGCGAGACAGCTCCAATGTGGAACGAAGGTTACGGAGGCGGATCTTCTGGCGGATCAGGTTGTAGTATTCGCTCGAAAGGTCGGCGACGAAATCCTCGATCGTCATCCGGGTGTTCAGTTCGCCTAAGTTCTGCAATTCTCTCAGTTTGTCGTAAGTAGCCTGTATGCCTAATCCGTCGAAGACGGTCCAGTTCACATTCAGGCCGACGTCTGCCGTCTTGTTGTGGACACCGTTTGTTTTTTCCGTCGTTCCGTCGGACAACTTGTTATTGTTATTATTAAGCGTGCCGCTGAAACCGCTGCTCAGGTCGACGGTCGGCAGGTAACCGGCATTGCCGGGAGTTGCGTTGTTGTCGCTGATCTGTTGTTCGTTACGGATGATGCGGATGGAATAATTGCGTTCCAATCCGGTCTGGATGCAGTCATCCAGGCTGAACACTCGTTGCGCCCCGGCCGGAACGACCGCAAATATTATACATATTAATAAAAGAATCCTTTTCATATTTTGAAATTTTATCTCATGAGAGTATGTCTCACTCTCGACTTTCAACTTTCAACTTTTTTCCGTCTGTCGGTAGAAATAAAGCTGTACATCGCCGGAACGATAAACAGGGTCAGGAATGTCGAAACGATCATACCGCCCACTACGGCGATACCCATCGCGATACGTCCTTGTGCCCCTTCGCCCGAAGCATATACCAGCGGAACCAATCCTAAGATCGTCGAAATACTGGTCATCAGGATCGGACGCAGACGCTGTGTGGATGCCGAGCGGATCGCTTCTGCCATGCTCAATCCCGCTTCCTGGCGTTGGTTGGCAAACTCTACGATCAGAATACCGTTTTTTGCCACCAGACCGATCAGCATGATGATACCGATCTGACTGAATATATTCATGGTCACGCCTGAATAGCTCATAAAGATCAACGCCCCCGCAATAGCCAGCGGAACCGTGAACATCACGACCAGCGGATCTTTGAAACTCTCGAACTGCGCGGCCAGGACCAGATAGATCATGAACAGCGCGAGGATCATGGCAAACATCAAACTGGACGAGCTTTCGCGGAACTCTTTCGACTCGCCCGACAGAGCCGTACGGAAACTGTTGTCCAACGTCTCCGAGGCGATGCGGTCCATTTCGTCCAGGCCGTCACCGATCGTATAGCCCTTGTTGAGGCCGCTGGAAACCGTTGCCGACACAAAGCGGTTGTAACGATACAACTGAGGCGGGGCAACGTCTTCTTTCAGCGTGACGAGGTTGTCCAGCTGGATCATCTCTCCGGCATCGCTGCGGACATAAATGGATTTCAGGTCCAACGGCGTGTTGCGCTGTTGACGGTTGATCTCGCCCAATATCTGATACTGTTTCCCGTTCATGTAAAAATATCCCATACGCTGGCCGCTCAACGCATATTGTAGTGTCTGGGCAATCGTGCGGGTGCTGACACCCAATGAAGAGGCTTTGTCGCGGTTGATCTCGATACGGGCTTCGGGTTTCGTAAACTTCAGGTTTACATCCGCCATTTGGAACACTGGGCTTTCGCTTACCTTCTGCATAAAAGTGGGCAAATATTCCTGTAGTTTCTCTAAGCTGGTCGCCTGTAAGACATATTGTACGGGCATACCTGCGCGACGTCCCCCGAAAGTTGACTGTTGCTGGACGAAAGCACGTGCTTCTGTCTTGCCGCGTACATTCTTCGACAGCACGTCGGCAATCTCCATCTGCGAACGCTCACGATCTTTGATGTCGGGGAGCAAAACGGTGATATATCCGTTGCTGTTATTCGCACGAACCGTCAGGGCTTGCCGCTCGGGAGCCAGCGTGTCGGCCATGGCGGCCACTTGGTCCGTAAAGTCGCGGATGAACTCGAAAGTAGCCCCTTCTTGTGCGCGTATATTGATCGAAATGGATGAACGGTCTTCCAATGGAGAAAGCTCGGAGCGGATGGTCCGCCAGAAATAACCGATGGAACCGAAAAGGATCACGACAATCGGTATGGACCACCACTTGTGGTTCAGGAATGCATTCAGCGACTTCGCATAGATATTGTTCATGCCTTCGAAGAACGGTTCCGTTTTCGTGTACAGCCAGCCTTTGTTCTCGCGTTTTCTCAGTAGCTTGGTCGCCAACATCGGCGTAAAGGTCAAAGCCACAAAGGAAGATATCGTTACGGAGCCGGCGATCACGATACTGAACTCCTTGAACAAGCGTCCTGTCATACCTTCCATAAAGACAATCGGGAGGAATACGGATACGAGTGTTACCGTTGTAGATACGACGGCGAAGAATATCTCTTTCGCCCCGTCTATACCGGCCTCTTTCGGTTCCATTCCCTGCTCGATGCGGACGTAGATGTTCTCTGCCATCACGATCGCGTCGTCCACCACTAATCCGACCGAGAGCACTACTGCCAACATGGTCAACACATTGATGGAGAACCCGGAGACATACATCACAAAGAATGCTCCGACCAATGATACGGGGATGACGACTACCGGGACAAGCGTCACGCGCCAGTCGCGTAGGAACAGGAAGATAATCAATACCACGAGTAGGAAAGCCACATAGATGGTTTCCTCCACTTCTGCGATGGAAGCCCGGATGAAGCGGGTATTATCGTACACCATTTCGACCGTTACGTCTTCCGGCAGGTCTTTCTTCAACTGCTCGATACGTTGGTAGGCTTCATCGGCAATTTCGATCTGGTTGGCGCCCGGTTGCGGGATGATGACGTCGATAACCATCGGTTCGCCGTTCTTGCGCATCACGCTTCGCAAATCTTCCGGGCTCACCTCGGCTCGCCCTACGTCTTGGAAGCGGATGATATTGTCGCCGTCACGCTTGATGATCAAATCATTGAATTCCGTTGCCGTATGCATCAGTCCTAACGTACGGATAGACAAGTCGATCGTGTTCCCTTCAATGCTGCCGGAAGGAAGCTCGACATTTTCGGCGTCCACCGCGTTCTTCACATCCAGCGGGGTAACTCCGTAGCCGGCCATTTTGATCGGGTCCAGCCACAAGCGCATGGAGTAACGCTTTTGTCCCCAGATGTCCACGCCACTCACGTTCGGAATGGTCTGAAGCCGTTCCTTCACCGTCAGTTCGGCGATTTCACTCAGCTCCATCAACGAGCGCTTGCTGCTTCGAATACCGATTTGCATGATCGGGGTAGCGTCGGCGTCTGCTTTTGATACCGTCGGCGGGTCACAGTCGCGAGGCAGGTAACGCTGGGCACGCGAAACTTTGTCGCGTACGTCGTTGGCCGCCGTTTCCAGGTCGACCGAGAGTTCAAACTCTACTGTGATACGGCAACTGCCCTGGCTACTGACGCTACTTAGCGAGCGAATGCCGGGAATACCGTTGATATTCTGTTCGAGCGGCTCCGTGATCTGGTTCATGATGACTTCGGCGTTGGCTCCCGGATAGGTTACGTTGACCGAAATGATCGGGTTGTCCACACTTGGAAACTCACGGACACCTAAGAACTTATAACCGATCATCCCGAACAACAGAAGGATGATCGTCATCACGGTCGAGAGTACCGGCCTCTTTATGCTGATTTCAGAAATATTCGCCATGCTGCTTCGTTACTTCAGGTTATCGATCGATACTTTCATTCCCGTACGAAGCTGCATCACGCCGGATGTAATCACCGTGTCACCCACGCTCAGCCCTTTCAATACCTGGACCTGGCTTTCTGTACGGAGCCCTAAGATAATCTCGGCAGGTTCGGCCACGCCGCTCTTATACAGGTAGACGATGTTCTTTCCCATTTCCGGGATCAGTGCCTCGCTGGGGATCGCCAATGCGTCTTTTATGTCACGGCGGGTGATTTCGACAGAGGTGTAGCGTCCCGGCACGATCGACTCGTCCCGGTTCGGATAGGTCGCACGCACTTTCAGCGAACGGGTTGCTTCGTCGATTTTACTTTCTACGGCATAAACGGTCGCTTTGTAGTCTTGCATCATGCCGACAGACGAGTTCATCCTGAACACGATCGGCGTACCGTCTTTGATGTCGGCAGAATAGCGTTCGGGAACGGAAAACTCGATTTTCAGGGGAGATATTTTTGTCAGCTTGGTGATAACGGTCGAGGGAGAGGCATAGGCGCCTTCGCTGACGTTGCGGAGGCCGATAATCCCGTCGAACGGCGCCCGGAGTTCGGTCTGGGCGATGTTGGCTTTTACCAGTTCGATGTCCGCCATCAGCTTTTCATATTCGGTAGCCACCTGTTCATAGGCCTCCTGGCTGACCGCATCTTTTTCCAAAAGCGTATGCTGGCGGTACACACGGTCCTTGGCTAAAGGCACCTGCGCTTCCAACTTCTTCAGTTCCGCCTGTAATGGCTTGTCGTTGATCTTGGCAAGTAGGTCACCGGATTTCACATGCGTACCTTCCGTAAAATAGATGGCCACGATCTTGCCCGACGATTCGAACGAGAGGTCTACCTCTTCATCCGGGATCGTACTGCCGGTTACAATGGTCTTATCGGTAAGGGACTGATATTTCAGCACTTCCGCATTAATATTCAAAACTTGTTTCCGAACTTGGCTTCCGGCTGGCGGAACCACTTCGGCAGCATCTTTTGATGCTTTCATACGGCTTTTAATCTGCGGGTAAGCGATCATCCCGGCAATCATCAAAACAATCGCAGCCGTCACGCTCCACTTCACTCTCTTCGTCATATTTTCCAGGTATTCTACTTAAAAACACTTATCGACACGTAAATATACACAAGTACGCGAAATTATAGACGGATTATGGGCAAAAAGGTTTAATGGATAGCATTTTTTTATTTTAGTCCGGCAGAAAAAAAGACAGCAAGGACCTTCACAGGCACTTGCTGTCGAACACAAATTATGTTGAAAATCGTTTAGTCTTCCGTGATAACGGAAAACTCAGCAATTCCAACACGTTTTACGTTATCCACTATTCGTGTTGCCTTAAAAACTAATTTTCGGCCTTTGACAGGCGCAAAGCGTATTTCTTGTTCGATCGGGTTATGTTTGATGTTCGAGAACTCGCCCGAAGCCACGACCTTTCCATCCACAGACAATTGATAGTTTGAAATATGCCCTTGCGAATCGCGTCCCTGGTTAGGAGTGTAAACAAAACCGCTTATCGTATGAGGGGCCGCTAACTCTACTGCTATTTCGTTTTTGCTTTCGGGCAGGTAATAGGTAGAATAACCGTTTCCGTCAAACATGAGATTTGTCCGCTCATCGGCAGGGCTGACCACCTTGTAATCGGCTGCAGGCAAGTCGAAACGACGGATGGCTACAGGACCGGATTTTCCGGACTGCGCATCATAAGTAATCGCTTTGACGGTTCCTTTCTTGTTCAATATAAACGGAACTTCATATTTTGCAGACTGTGCCGTCGGCTCCGTTCCATCCGTCGTATAATAAATGTCGGCTCCTTCGCTTTCCACATCTATATGAACTTCGTTTTTCGCATTCCGCGCGATACGCGGCTGTTCCAACAGCGGGGGAGCCAGAAAAGCTTCCACATTATTGATACATAACGGGCCTTTTGCTTCTGTGAAATGAATACGCAAAGCATCTGCCGGAGTCGTTTTAAAGCGGACGATACGTTTGTAACCTACTGTCGAAAGCGTATCGGCTGTTTCCACCGGCAGCCATTTCCCATCCTTTTCCACTTCAAGCGTAAAGGCGCATACACGTTGTCCAAGAGGTATATACTCTTGAATCAGCACTCGGTTCAGCGAGGTTCCTGTCGGTAATGGGAAGGTTAGCGAACCTGACGTCACCCCATCGGAAGTTGCCCAATAAGAATCCCAACTGTCGTCTGTCACATTCGATGCCTTATAAGCACCTCCACGGGTTTCGCTTGCCTTAGGCTTGATACCTGCCAACAGATTATCTTTCAACTCTGCCTGGATCGTATGATACCAGTCGACGGCACGCGCCGAATCGACCGGATGAATTTGTCCGCTCAATGCTACCGGGAAGTTCAGCAGAAAGTTGGCATTATGTCCCACACTGCGATAATACAAATCGACCAGATTCGGAACAGTACGAACCTGATGATCTTCACGATGATGATAGAACCATCCCGGACGGATCGATACGTCGCATTCTCCCGGCAGCCACTGGTTCCCGTCTTTCATTCCCCATTGGTTTTGTGTATAATGCGTCTCCTTGTCCAACGAATAAGGCGACCAGTTTGTTTCACCAGCCCAACCGGATTCGTTGCCGATCCAGCGGATATCGGGAACCGTTCCGCCGAAGATCATCGCTTCCGGATGTTTCGCTTTGATCATTTCGCGGGCAGTCTCGTAGCCATAATAGGTTTTCGGATCGATCGAACGTGTTTCATTCGTCCCACCGTACCAACCATTTCCTCCGTTCGCCCCGTCAAACCAGAACTCGAACAACGGACCGTAGTTGGAAATCAGTTCGTTGATTTGCTCATGATAGGTCTTCTGGTATCCTTCCCGCCCATATTCGGCATTATGGCGATCCCAGGGAGAGAGATAAAGCCCGAACTTCAGGCCATGCTTCTTACAGGCATCGGACAGTTCCCGCACCATGTCGCCCTTTCCGTTTTTATAAGGTGAGTTAGAGATATTATAGTCGACCGTCTGGGTTGGCCAAAGGCAAAAGCCGTCGTGGTGCTTAGCTGTCAGGATCACCCCTTTCAGGCCGGCAGCTTTGATGATACGTACCCATTGTTCGCAATCCAAGTCTGTCGGATTGAATGTTTCCGCAGGCGTATTTCCATAGCCCCATTCCAAATCATTGAACGTGTTCAACCCGAAATGCACGAATGCATAATTTTCCATTCTCTGCCATTTGATTTGCTCCGGCGTTGGAACAGGCAAAACAGGTGCAGGTGGCTCTATTTCCTTGCAGGAAAGAAACAACCCGGCAAACATACCGGTGATTAAAAGATTCTTTGTGTTCATGTTGTTATTTTATAAATGAGATTTTCCGGTTTTTCCCTTCTTTTATTCGGGAGACTAATTTGTATGTATCCGTTTTCACCTTCCCCTTGACAAATTCCGGAATATTATACGATTTGGTGAGAAGCGTATAGTAGTCCGTTGATTTTTGGGGTAGGACGAACGGCTTCGAGAGAATGCCTCCTTCACCGACATGAGCAATGAAAGGACGTGTGTATAAGCCATCCAAACGACGACTGCTGAATACCACCCATTTGCTGTTGGACGACCAGGAATGATAACTGTCTGTATCAGGACTGTTGGCTTCTTCTGTTGGAACTTGCGTACCTGTGCTCAGGTCAAACATACACAGATTCGCATCTTTATGCCAGATAGGGAATGTCCCGTAAGATGTCGTTGTACAAAGTAGATATTTTCCGTCTGGCGAGACACGGGGAAACAAGATGCTTCGCTGCTCTGTTTCCGCCTGAAAGATCGTGTCGACAACAGAACCGAATGTCCGGCTTTCTGGATCGAAAGAAATACGACAAAGGCTATAGCGAAGGTCACGCAATTCGCCCGGAACCTTCAATGCCGGGGCTGAACAAAAGTAAAGTTGTTTTCCATCCGGTGAAAAGGTGGGGAATGTTTCAAAACGCTTTTTCGAGAACAATGCTTGCGTCGTGACGATTTCCTGTTTTTCTACATCGTAGACGACTACATCCGATGCCTTGTCATATACTTCTGTACGATGTACCGGATGCGTATCCTGAGTTGTATTATTGGTGGAAAAAGCAACAAACTTCCCCGAAGGATGCCAGGAAGGATAGACTAATGCCGATATCGTCTGATCGGTTTTTGTATCGAGCGTTTTTATCCGATCGTCATCTACAAGCACAGTACAGCCATACTTTGCACGGACATGGAACAGCATTTTATTCGGGTCCTGCATGCAAAACGAATGACAGTTTATGCAATTATTATCCGTCAGGCGGTTTTCCAGAATCGGCTCCTGATCGAAAGAAGCCAGTTCTCGCTGATAGATTCCCATCTCGTTCCACAGCTGGTAACCGGGATCGATCAGGCGGTAAGCGATATACGGATCGACCGGATCTTCCGAAACCCGAATATGGAACGGAAGAAAGGCTTTCCATTTCCCCTTTTCTTCTGTCAGGACAGAGATCTCAACCTGCTTCCCTTTTGCCGCAATTAATAATTTGTTCCAGTCTGCATTGGGAATGGAAAAGGCTCCGTCGGAGGCATAAACGGTAAATGTATATCCTTCGGTTGTAAATACCGCACACGTTTTCCCTTCCGTCCGCACGGCGAAGTTCAAAGGTGCAATCGATTGCGGCACGGTCACGCCGGTATAATCCGGATAGATGGCCGGCAGTTCATCTATCTGTCCGGATACGGCAGGTGGTTGGTTGGAAGAACATCCTCCCAACAGCAAAAGGAATATGCAGAAAAGCAATTGTTTCATTTATTTATCGTATTAAACATATAATAGTACCAATATGTCTTGCCATATTCGGAAGCCAAAGCTACCGCAGGGTTCTGTCCCGAGCGGGAAACGTCCTGCACCTTCTGCATAAAGGCGATCGCTCTGTTTCTTACTTTGATGCTTACTCCATGCTCCAACCAGAAGTGCGGATCATTGGGGCTGCAAATTACGATTGCCTCCTGCTGGCATTCCGTCATATCGTGCCAGGCGGAAGAACGGTACATGCTCTCCTGCAAGGTTTTATAAGTTTCAATATCTTTGTTCAACAGTAAAAACGAAGTCAAATACTGCAAGCCGGCTTTATTATCCGGACAAGCCGGAACCAGATGAATCAGAGTACTGACCGGATCTGTATATATTTCAGGTATAAGTGTTTCCGATTTCCAGCAACGGCGTTTCACTCCCAATTCCTTATCATCCTTTATGGCCTGGTCATTATAGAGGAAACGTCGATGATCGGTAGCCCAATCCTTATAATACCAGGTGTTCTCCAATAACCGGATATATTTTTCTGCGACCGGATAAGCACCGGTAATGAGATTGGTTTCCACCAGCCTTTTCAACATTCGGGGATTTCCGGAAGGGTGTGAGCAGACGAAAGCTTCAAAGGCGAACTTCTGTGCCGTACTAATAATTCCCATACAGTAATAGAGGTCGCTATGCAGTTCCGCTGTAAATACCGACTGGTCCCAGCGTAACATCAACGTCTCGATCCCGCGTTGCGGATAATCCAACAACCTTTCCGAAAGTATCCCTTTATGGGCAAGCGCTAAGTTCAAACCGCACATACGGCGCTTGGACAGAGTGGTTTGATTAAACGACGTTATCACCTTATCCCATTCTCCATTGCGAATATAATAGTCTTGTTCGAGATGGTCGATCGTATCTAATCGTCCCCAACGCATAATTCCCTCATAAGCTACGAACCCTATTACCACCCACTGAATCCCGATCCAAATACATTTTTTCTTTAAAGATGTGGGTTCTTTCCATTTTCTTAAATACGCGCCCAATACCATCATAACCGGCAAGGCATACCAGGAATAATAGATCCGGGAAGTGTGTAACATCGGATCATAATAGGCATCCGGTAAAAAAGCGAACTTCAAATTCCTGCTGAATCCTAAATAAGCTCCGATAACAGCAGACAAAATGGCAACAAGCGGATAGACCAAACTTGTATATTTTTTATTTCCATTGGTAAGGAATTCAAACAACAAAGCAGAAAGAGCAAATAAATGAACAACAGGTCCGCCAACCCAATATAATACAGGGATTAAGCAAATTCCGTATATCAACCGAATCTTAGGCTTCAGATTCGTGTACAACCATAAGAAGAATAATAAAAAAAGATAGGCGATCGTTCCTTGTTCTTGATAATCGTAATCCAATTGCATAATAAATAAGGAAAGCCAAGGAAGCAGGCCAACAAAAGGAAGATCGTCCCGCAATGCTATTTTTTTTAAAAAGAGAAAAGAAAAAAAGGCAATACCTGTCAGAGTAAGTGCAGCGATAACAGGCCCTATACCTATTACGACATAAAACTGAGAAAGAAACTCTGAAATATAAAGAGCGACACCACCGGCCTGCCCTAATGTAGTAGCTGCGTATTGGTTTGTAAACTGGAACATTTGCAATTGCTCCTTAAAGGGGAACAAATAGCAAAAGGTATAATAAAAGACTGTCACTTGCAAAAGGAACAAGAGAAAACCGGATATTAAGCTTTTATATTTCATATAGATATATAATAAAAAGACAGGAAGGCTATGTCAAAATAATTTTTGACACAGTCCTTTCCTGTCAATTATTTATTATTTCCAACCTGGGTTCTGTTCCAGATTCGGATTCAATGTCAATTCGTCTGTCGGTAATGGGCTTAACCAACGCTTATCGTCGGCAGACCATTTGCGACCTGCATCATTCAAACTTTTGCTCGGATATTGGTACAAATAAGTTTTACCTTGATATTCAATAACCGGACGACCATCTTCACCTCCAAATGTGATATTTCCTGGTTTATATTGTTCACGAACAGCATCGGTAACTCGAACACCGAACATGGTTTTTGGGTTTTCTAAAGCAGTCATACCATTCCAACGTTTCAAATCGTCTAAACGGAAGCCTTCTGCAATCAGTTCAATACGACGTTCGCGACGGATTTCATAAATCAGGGGAGATACAGAATAACCATAATTGATGGCTGCTGGGTCGGCTACCGGGGTGGTTGTCAAATGAGGCATATCTACACGATCACGCAACAGATTAATGGTCTGATCCAACACAGCTTGAGTACATTGTCCTAATTCTGCATTTGCTTCTGCATTGATCAGCAAAACTTCTGCATAACGATATACAAACCAGTCATAAGAAGTCTGGTTCGCTTCCCATTGTGCCTGTAACGGAGAACGGTATTTTACACATGGATAGCCTGTTACGGCACCTGTTGCACCACAATCAGGATAAGGATTCGTCTGACGCTCTCCATTAATGATCGTGTAAGGCTTATGCTGGTTGTCTACTATCTGATACATGCGCGGATCGCGATTTTCAAATTCATTATCCAACGTTTCATCACCTTTATACTGATCACTGATGGATATTGGTTTTCCATCTATGCAAAGAAATGATTCGACAAAGTCTTTAGACAAACCAGTTCCGTTGCTTCCTGCCTGACGGCCTGTCTCATGCATTAAAACACCTGTTTCATAGATTCGTGCCAAAATGCATTCTTTGTTCTTTGTCAAATCTTCCTGGACAAACTGATTTGAATAATACAAAGGATAATTCTCAAATGGATCTTGACCGCAACCGGTATCTGAGCCTTTGACAATCTCATAATTTCCTGTTGCGATAATGTCATTTGTCAGACTAACTGCCTTTCTCAATAGCTCTTCTGAAGAAGGAGTACCGCTTTCATTATGGTATTTTTTGTATGTGCCGAAATACAGACATACACGTGCTAATTGAGTACGAGCTGCATCTTTAGTCAAACGGCCACTTTCCTGCTGTCCATAATCAGGTAACCACTGAATCGCAAATTCCAGATCTTCTATGACCTTGCCCAATACGAAATCACGAGAATCCCGACCTTTATAAAGTTCTTCCGTATCAGAAGTCTGCAAATCCTTTTCATACCAAGGAACATCTCCGAATTTTTTTATCTTACTAAAATAATCCAATGCACGGAAAAAACGAACTTCGGCTACATACAGATTGATTTCGTTTTCAAGACCTTCCACACGCTTATAGCGTTGCAGGAAGAAGTTACACGCACGGATATTATTCCATTTCCAATCTGCGTTATCAGCCGTTGTCGGAATTACGATTTCGTTGAACAGTGTTGAACTGTAATTGGTTGTTACGCAATTGTCGCTTGTGTTGTCCTTGTCTACGCCTGGTTTATCCAAATTATCATATAAACCGTTTGCATAATATTTCAGATCGCTAACCTTGGTCCAATACGATTCGTCTGTAAAAGAATCGATTGGCTTTTTATCAGTCACATCGCAGGAGTTCATCAATCCTACAGCTGCAACCATTCCAAAAATATATTTCAGTTTCATATATGTTCCTTGTTTTTTGTTAGAATGTTAAATTAAGTCCGATAGAATACTTCTTCTGAATCGGATAAGACATATTATTCAAAGTCTCAGGATCGAATGAATCGATAAGAGGAGTGAATGTTAACAAGTTTTCGCCCAATACATATACTCTCAGACGGCTGATGCCAACTTTAGAAAGATGTTTTTGTGGAATTGTATAACCGATGGTCAAATTCTTCAAGCGCAAATAAGCGGCATTTTGTAAATAACGATCTGTGTTTTGTCTATTACCGCCGTTTACCCAAGTCGGACGTGGGAAATATGCACCTGTATTTTCAGGGGTCCAATAATCCAAAGCTTCTTTCAAAGGAGTATCCCATTCTGAAGTGATTCCCCAGAAAGCATTGCCGCCGCACATGTAATCACGTTTTCCAATACCTTGCCAGAACATTTCAAAGTCAAAACCCTTGTATTCGAAGCCGGCAGTTAAACCGTAACTGTAGCGAGGAGTATCATTACCGATGATTTTTTCATCTCCCATATTGCTTAATGTTTTACCCTTCGTGATTTTTCCATCATTATTACGGTCGACGTAGCTTACATCACCTGCTGCCCATGTCCCGCCATATAATTCGGATTTGTCTAATTTCTGTGCATCAGCATCTGTTTGATACAAACCATTGGATTCATAACCATAAATTGTTCCAATTTTATACCCTTCGTAATACATGTTTTTATTGTCTTTATCTCGAAGAGTTCCTGTCGGATTAGCAAATCGGGTAATTTCAGATTGATAGTCAGATAAAACACCTTTTACCCAATAGGCAAATCCACTTTCCAAACGATCGTTCCATCCAAGGGACAATTCCCATCCTGTTGTTTTCAAATCAGCAGCATTTTCAACTGGAACACTGGCCCCTAATACAGCAGGTAATGCCTGTCCGGCAGTTAACATGTCTTTTGTATCACGACGATACCAGTCAAAACCGGCACTCAAGCGCTGGTTTAAGAAAAGAGCATCGAAACCGAAGTCCATCTGATTAACAGTTTCCCAAGTAAATGCAGCGCTAACCAGGCCTGCCGGTGTAACGGCTACTGGACGAGCACCGCCTAAAATCATACCATAGCTGGTGTTTGTTCCATAAGATGCCAAATAAGGGAAGTTTCCTAAATCTCCTGTAACCTGATTACCCAACGAACCGTAAGATGCACGGATCTTCATATCATCCCACCATGTTCTCAATGGTTCCCAAAATGATTCCCCGGAAATGCGCCACGCTGCAGATACTGATGGGAAAAATGCATAACGATCATCTTTCGGGAATTTGGAAGAACCGTCATAACGTCCGTTAAATTCAATCAGATAACGTTGTTCGTAGTTATAGTTCAACCGGAAGAAGAAACCGTTGATAGACCAGTGAGTTTCTTCATATCCGACGTTCTTTTCACCTGTAGCTAAATTCATTGCTGGATTAGAATCGTCAATCAATCCTTTACGACCTGCCCAAAAATATTTATTATGCTTATATTCCTGATTATAACCAGCCATCACCTTGAAATTGTGAGAGCTATTAAAAGTTTTTGTATATTCGGCAAAAGCATTGAAAGCTGTATAATAATCCTCGTTGTTTGTCATTACTACACTGCTTGGGTTTGTCCAGGGATAAACACCTTCTGTTCCAGCAACAGCTTTATATTCCGTAAAACTCTGCACATGTTGTTTAGAGCCTTTATTATACATATTGAATGTATAGTCTGCATTTATAATCAGTCCTTCCAATGGAGTAATACGGATAGCCCCTGTCATCCACAAGTCGTTTTGTTTATAATCGTTATTACCGCCTTGTGCCTGTAGGGCGATTGGGTTCGTATAGCTACCCATGCCTGCATAGTAACGTTGTCCGTTATCTACATATTGCTTACCACCAAGTGTTGTAATTCCTAATGACGGATCGTTGATTGCAGCAGCTCCGGCTGTATTATATAAAAGTCCGGTGTGTCCGTGATAAACAGGCATTAACGGGCTTAGGTCGTTTTTCATCATACCACTATAGGCCTCGATCCCAGACCATGCCGTGGAGTTCATTGCTGTTGTTCCACCGGAAGGGTGAGACTCTTTCGTATAGGTATGCATAACTTTGGCAGAAACATTTAACCATTTCGTGACGTCGGTCGAGATGTTCATGTTTACGTTAAATTTATGGTAGCTATCATCTGCCTCTTTTAGCAAACCTCCAACATCATTATAGCCTACAGAGGCATAATAAGTCGTTTTTTCACTACCCCCGTTAACATTGATATTATACATTTGAGAGAAGCTTGCTTTTTTATACAATTCGCGGAACCAGTCTGTATTACCACAGTACTGCCACTTGTTAGGATCGGAAGATTCGTTATAAAATTCAGGATAAGCATACTCACCATTGGCGTATGCTTCTGCGTATTTATAAACATCTTCATTATAATAATGGCCGTTGCCACCACCATTCTGGTAGGCCAAATCCTTCATTGTCAGGAATTCCATTGAATTTGCATTCCGAATTCGTTTTGATGGACTTTGCCAATAACCATTAGCTGTCAAAGATACTTGTGGTTTACGTTCTTTTTTCCCTTGTTTAGTTGTTATCAAAATTACACCATAGGCGGCACGCGCACCATAAATAGCAGCAGATGCTGCGTCTTTCAATACGGAGATAGAGGCAATATCGTCCGGATTAACTAAGTTTGCATCCATCTGTACGTTATCGACCAATACTAACGGACTACCACCATTGATAGATGTTGTACCACGAACATTGAAATCAGATCCTTTACCTGGAGCACCGGATTGGATGGTTACATTTAAGTTTGGAACGACACCCTGCAGACCTTGTCCGATATTAGCGATAGGACGGTTTTCCAAAACATCACCCGCTACTTGTGCAACCGCACCGGTCAGGTTGGCTTTCTTTTGTGTACCATAACCTACGACGACAACTTCTTCAAGAGCTTGTGAATCTTCCTTCAAATTGACTTTTAAAGATGATTGTCCGGTGTACTTGATCTCCTGAGTAACATATCCAATAAAAGAAATTTGGATAATAGCTCCTTTGTTTACACCTTCTAATGTAAAGTTACCGTTCATATCGGTAACGCTACCGTTAGTAGTCCCTTTTACTACTACAGATGCACCGGCTACAGGACCTAAGGCATCTTCTACAATACCGGACACTTTCCCATTTTGCTGGGAAATGTTCGTTTCTTGCTTAAACGGTGCAGTTTCGGCAAAAGCACCAACGGGGACAGCTAAGGCTCCCGAAAGCAAAATTAAACTGATAAATTTAGTTTTTTTCAACATAGAGTATATATTTAAAAGAAATAATACATCCTACGAAAATGGCTTTCATCCGTTGAGTGTCTTGTTAGATCAGGCTCATTAGATTTGGCATACTTTTATTGCGTTTTCTGTGTTTTTAAATTAGTTCTATCAGAACTCATGCATTTGTAAAGAATTATATGTAGTAGATGTGAATTTTTTACAATCGGTGCGATTAACAGATGAGCTACAAGTTGGTTTTCGTAGAAAAATAAACTCTAATGTTTGATATTGCCTGATATATGTTAGGGATCTGTAAATTGGAATTGTTAAAATTGAGGCCGATGGGATTTTTTTTTAATAAAAAACACACAACGAAATGAAAAATTCATATCTTTGACCCGGATATAAGATGTCCAAAAACCATAGTTCTGATAGAACTCATACCTTATTTCTTGGTATTAGCCGTTAAAAAATAATCTTATTTTATAATATTGCATATTTGTCTGACTATTTTGTGGTTATGCTATTTTCAATCTGCATAAAATATGATTTTTGTACCTGTTTTTTGACAAGTACAAAAATCATAAGTAATGAAATCCTATATCTGTGTTAAATTATCTAACATCAATTATCCCATATTTGCGAACAAGAAACGGGACGGTAAAGGCGTTTCCGGTATATTGTCTAGCTGCCTCATCGTCTTTATTCATCTGAGGAAAACATACAATAACCTCCCTAAAAGGAAGTGTTTTGTATATTGCTGGTAATCACCGTTATAGTATGTATAAGATTATTAATAAATATTACCCGCTATGGAAAATCAAAAAATATGGGGTAGAAATCTTGTTTTTATGGGGTAGTATTTCGATTTGGACCAACGGGTATTTTGGAAAAATAGACAATAAGACAATAAGAAATGAACCGTTTGTATGTTTGCCTGCGGCTCAATCACGATCGAAATCAGACAGCACCTCTGCCGTAGTGGCGTTGATTTTCTTGTCCAATACATAAATGCGGTAAGACAGGCTCAGTTCTTTGCCGGGTTCCAAGGTGAATGCCTGTTGTTTGGTTGGCGAAAAATTCCACATGACATCACCGGCCGGCTTGTTGACGGTCTTGTCCCATACGCGCAAAGGTTCAGGATAGTTTAGGTTGGAAGGATCGGCAACGATCAGGATGCAAGCTTTTTCATTTCCGGCGTTTCCCTGGTAATAGCACCAGCGGGCTCTCGAACCGTCAGCTTCGTCGCGGGAAAGTCCTTCTGAGGTGAGCATTTCAGCCGTCTGGTCGTTCCAGTCCTCGCGCGTACGGATACATATGCCGCCATAACGGTAGGCTTCCATGGTGATCGGGCTGGGGCTGGCGAGACGGACAGTGGTATGATAGTCGATATAATAGCCCGGTAAGGATGTCGTCCCGATGTTGATTTCCAGGCGTTCGTTCATCGCTACTTTTTCTGCGGGAGAATCGGGGTAGACCACATGATCCAGTGTTGCGACAAAACCGTTGTCGGATACGCGTTCGAAGTTGCGGAAGCGGACTGTCCCTTGTTTTTTGTGGAGGTTCCAGAAGTCGATCTCGTTTCCTTCGAATGTGGTTTTCGTCCAGGCATACCATAAACCGAAATGATGGTAGTGGTCGGCGGGAGAACAATTGGTCATCACTTCGCCACCCAGTGTCTTCAAAGGATGGATGAAACCGCTGCGTTTATAGACCGAATCGACGCCTGAGACCGGGTAAACCGTGGCATAGTTGTAAGAGAACAATAGTTTTTCTCCCATCTTATAGTCCAGGGCTTTCCCCGTGTCGACAACGGAACAGGATGTTTCGGAAGGCTGGCAAGAGCCTAAGAACAGAGAAATCAAAAAAACACCAATAGAAAAAATAGCAGTTTTCATAATATGACAATTAAATAATAATCAGTTATCCGGCAGGACCTGCCCGTATCGGCTACAAAAAAACGAATTTTTTTCGTTTCACACAATTCATTCGTGATATCAGATGAAAATAAAACCTGCCGGCAAGCTGCGTTCTGATTGATGAAATATTTCTTTAATCGTTTGCGTGATATGGGGATTTAGCATACCTTTGCATAATAATAACCATAGATGGGAAGAAATTTCTAAATACAATTAAATAACTTAAATTATTATCTTATGTGGTTACTTAATTCTTCTATCGGGAAGAAGCTGATAATGAGTATATCAGGTCTCTTTCTCATTCTGTTCTTGGTGTTCCACTTATGTATGAACATTGCGGCAGTATTTTCTGGTGAAGCGTATAACGTGATTTGCGGTTTGCTGGGTTCTAACTGGTATGCTTTGCTCGGTACATTGGTGTTGGCTGCAGGTGTAGTCGTACACTTTGTGTATGCTATTATCTTGACTCTGCAGAATCGTAAGGCTCGCGGTAACGACCGTTATGCTATCAATGCTCGTCCGAAAGGGGTTGAATGGGCTTCTCAGAACATGTTTGTTTTGGGTGTGATCGTTATCCTGTTCATGGTTTTGCACTTTACTCAGTTCTGGTACAACATGATGTTTGCCGAACTGGCAGGTATTCATGGTGACATTCATCCTCAGGATGGTGCAGCGTTTATCAACTTCTACTTCCAGGGCAATATTGTCAATACAGTATTGTATCTGATTTGGTTCGTTGCTCTGTGGTTCCACCTGACTCACGGTTTTTGGTCTGCTATTCACACAATTGGCTGGAACAATACCGTTTGGTTAAGCCGTTGGGAATGTATCTCTAAATGGGTTGCTACGATTATTTGTGGCTTATTCGCTGTTATCACAGTTATCTTCTACCTGAACGGTGTAGGTGCTTAATTTCGGTATTATTTAATTCAATTTGAAAATAAAATAGTATGACTCAAATAGATTCTAAAATCCCTCAGGGCCCGTTGGCTGAGAAGTGGACAAATTATAAAAATCACCAGAAATTGGTGAATCCCGCAAACAAACGTCGTTTGGATGTCATTGTAGTAGGTACTGGTCTGGCCGGTGCTTCTGCTGCTGCCTCTTTGGCTGAAATGGGATTCAATGTATTGAATTTCTGTATTCAGGACTCTCCCCGTCGTGCTCACTCTATCGCTGCACAGGGTGGTATCAATGCGGCAAAGAATTATCAGAATGATGGTGACTCTGTTTACCGTCTGTTCTACGATACAATCAAAGGTGGTGACTACCGTGCCCGCGAAGCAAATGTTTATCGCTTGGCTGAAGTGTCAAACTCTATTATCGACCAGTGCGTAGCACAGGGTGTACCTTTCGCTCGTGAATACGGCGGTCTGTTGGATAACCGTTCATTCGGTGGTGCTCAGGTATCCCGTACGTTCTATGCCCGCGGTCAGACCGGACAGCAGTTGTTGCTGGGTGCTTACTCTGCATTGAGCCGCCAGATCGGTTTGGGTAAGGTGAAGATGTACACTCGTCACGAAATGTTGGATGTTGTAAAGGTAGACGGTCGCGCTCGCGGTATCATTGCCCGTAACTTGATTACTGGTAAAATCGAACGTTTCGCAGCTCACGCCGTAGTGGTGGCAACAGGTGGTTATGTAAATACATTCTTCTTGTCTACCAACGCGATGGCTTCCAACGGTTCTGCTGCATGGCAGTGCTATAAGAAAGGTGCTTATTTTGCTAACCCTTGTATGGTGCAGATCCACCCGACTTGTGTACCGGTGAAAGGCGACTACCAGTCTAAGTTGACTTTGATGTCTGAATCACTGCGTAACGATGGTCGTATCTGGGTTCCGAAGAAACTGGAAGATGCAAAGGCATTGCAGGCTGGAACTAAGAAAGGTAAAGATATACCTGAAGCAGACCGCGACTACTATCTGGAACGTCGTTATCCGGCATTCGGTAACTTGGTTCCGCGTGACGTGGCTTCGCGTGCCGCCAAAGAACGTTGCGACGCTGGTTTCGGTGTAAACAACACTGGTTTGGCTGTATTCCTCGACTTCTCCGACGCTATCAACCGTCTGGGTAAGGAAGTGGTTAAGCAGAAATACGGTAACCTGTTCGATATGTATGAAGAAATCACTAACGATGATCCGTACGAAACTCCGATGATGATTTATCCTGCATTGCACTACTCAATGGGTGGTCTGTGGGTTGACTATGAATTGATGACTTCTATTCCGGGTCTGTTCGCAATCGGTGAAGCTAACTTCTCTGACCACGGTGCTAACCGTCTGGGTGCTTCTGCTTTGATGCAGGGATTGGCCGATGGTTACTTCGTATTGCCTTACACGATCCAGAACTATCTGTCTGACCAGATCCAGGTTCCGCGTTTCAGCACTGACCTGCCTGAGTTTGCGGAAGCAGAAAAGGCTATCAATGCTCGTATCGCGAAATTGATGAACGTGAAGGGTAAAGAAACAGTAGATTCTATCCACCGCAAATTAGGACATATCATGTGGGAACACGTTGGTATGGCACGTGATGCGGAAGGTTTGAAGGAAGCTATCTCCATGTTGAAAGACCTGAAGAAAGAATTCTGGAGCAATGTATTCATTCCGGGTGAAGCTAACAATATGAACGTGGAATTGGACAAGGCATTGCGTCTGGCAGACTTTATCGAAATCGGTACATTGATGGCACACGATGCGTTAGACCGCGCAGAATCTTGTGGTGGTCACTTCCGTACGGAACATCAGACCGAAGAAGGCGAAGCTATGCGTCATGACGATAAGTTCATGTACGTCTCTTGTTGGGAATACCAGGGCGAAGACAAAGACCCGGTTATGCTGAAGGAAGATTTGAACTATCAGTTCGTTGTTCCTCAAACACGTAACTACAAGAAGTAATAATCATCAATCACAAAAATTAGAATCATGGATAAAGATATAAAGGTAACACTTAAAGTTTGGCGTCAGAAAGGTCCGAAAGATAAAGGACAGTTTGAGACTTACCAAATCGACAAAATCAATCAGAGTGTTTCTTTCTTGGAAATGTTAGACATTTTGAATGAGCGTTTGGTTAGCGAAGGTAAAGAACCTATCGTATTCGACCACGACTGCCGTGAAGGTATCTGCGGTATGTGTTCATTGTATGTAAACGGACATCCACATGGACCGGCAACAGGTGCAACGACCTGTCAGCTCTATATGCGTCGTTTCAATGATGGCGAAACGATTACAATCGAACCGTGGCGTTCTGCCGGTTTCCCGGTAATCCGCGACTTGATGGTGGATCGTTATGCTTACGACAAAATCATCCAGGCAGGTGGTTTTACTTCAGTGAATACCGGTGGTGTGCCTGATGCAAATGCTATTCCTATTCCAAAGAAGGATGCTGACTTGGCTATGGATGCTGCTGCTTGCATTGGTTGCGGTGCTTGTGCTGCTGCTTGTAAGAACGGTTCAGCGATGCTGTTTGTTTCTGCAAAGGTTAGCCAGTTGGCTCTGTTACCTCAGGGTAAGGTGGAAGCGGCTCGCCGTGCGAAAGCAATGGTTGCTAAAATGGACGAACTGGGCTTTGGTAACTGTACCAACACACGCGCTTGTGAAATGGAATGTCCGAAGAACATCTCCGTTAGCAATATCGCCCGTTTGAACCGTGAGTTCATCTCTGCTAAGTTGAAAGACTAATACATTTTATTAGTATATATAGAAAAGGCGGTGTGTCAGAATCTCCTTGTCCCCGCACTTGATGCGGGGCCGCAAAAGGACAGACCTTATCAATCAGATTTTTATAGGGCCGGTTTTAATGCGATCTCGCGTCAAGTGCGGGAACAGGATAGTTTCGACATACCTCCTTTTTTATTTCATCTCTTCCCGTAAAAATGTTTCCAATGTTCCTTTTCCTGGCGACCGTCTTTATTGTCGTGACGACCGTCTTCATCCTATATGAACATTGACTTCATCGTGATAAAGACGGTCGCCAGGACGATGAAGACGGTCGTCAAAATAATGTTCGTTCAAGTCCACAAAAAAGCCGCACTCCCTATAATAAGAATGGATGCGGCCTTTTTGTTGCTTTCCAGTGAAACAGTCTCTCGATTCCCCCTCTGCAAAGACTTTGTTAACCTTAGATCTAAAATACTATGAAAAAAACTCACTGCAAATATAAAGTATATTTACTGAATACGCAAGAGTTGTGATTACATTTTATTGCAAATTTGCCACTTTTTGTTTTAAAATTGACACTGTGTGCGGATTCACTTTGTTATTATATCAATAATCTATCGATTCTGATACTCGAGGGTCGCTTTGAAATCCGCTTCCTGTGTGAAATTTGTCAGGGATGGAATCCAAAATGTCGAACAAGGCTTCCACTGTTTCTGCACGCAGCATGGCAACACGTGTCTGCTTGAAGTCGGCAATACCCTTAAACAACGGAGTTGCAGCTAAATGGCGGCGTATGTGGAGAATCCCCCGGCGTTCATCCAAACGTGCAACACTTTGTTCCACCTGCTTTTTTAGTATGTCCAGATACCAGGAGAAGGATTCGGCAGGCAATAGTTCGCCCGTATTCAGGAAATGTTTCACTTCGCGGAAAATCCAGGGACGGCCTATGCTGCCTCGACCGATCATAACGGCATCCACTCCATATTGTTCGAAACGTTGTTTACAGATTTCGGCGGAAGTGACATCGCCATTACCGATGATAGGGATCTGCATGCGGGGATTCTTTTTTACCTCGCCGATCAGTGTCCAGTCTGCCTCTCCGGTATACATCTGTGCTCGGGTACGTCCGTGGATGGAAAGGGCGGCGATACCGCAATCTTGCAGCTGTTCAGCCAGGTCTACGATGATCCGGTTGTCGGCATCCCAGCCTAAGCGTGTCTTTACGGTGACGGGGATGTTCACCGCTTTAACGACTTCGCGGGTGATGTCCAGCATCAGCGAGATATTGCGCAGCATGCCGGCACCAGCTCCTTTGCCTGCTACCCGTTTGACCGGACAACCGAAATTGATGTCGAGAATGTCCGGATGAGCAGCCTCGCAAATTTGTGCGGCTTCGACCATTGTCGGAACATCGCGACCGTATATCTGGATGGCGACCGGACGTTCTTCATTTGCCACATTCAGTTTTTGCTGTGTTTTGTTTACACTGCGGATCAGGGCATCTGCCGAAACGAATTCGGTATAAACCATATCGGCACCAAAACGTTTACACATCAACCGGAAAGAAACATCTGTAACATCTTCCATCGGAGCCAGGAAGACAGGGCGTTCGCCTAAATCTATTGTACCTATTTTCATATTTATCGTCAATAACGACTACAAAGGTACTGATTTCGGGGTAAAAACAGGAGGAAAAGTGTTTCTACTAATAAATATAGTGAAATAACTATATCGTATAGTTGTATTACTAAATAATATAGTTATATTTGTGCATTCCTTTAATAAAAAACGAATTATGGTCAGATTGACATCAAAAGAAGAAGAGATATTGGGCTACTTTTGGACGAAAGGTCCCTTGTTTGTTCGCGAGTTACTTGACTTGCAGGAAGAGCCCAGGCCGCATTATAACACTTTGTCCACGATTGTCCGCTCGCTGGAAGAAAAGGGATATATCGGATACAAGGTGTATGGTAATACACACCAATATTATGCATTGGTATCGGAAGACGATTACCGGCGTAATTCTCTGAAACAAGTGATCGACAAATATTATGATAACTCGTACACCCGTGTCGTTTCGACGTTGATAGAAGAGGAGGCGCTTACGATTGACGAGTTGCAGGAGTTGATCCGGCAGATCAAAAACAAGTAAAAACGAATGTCTATGGAAGTCTTTCTTCTATACATATTAAAATCCGGTATTTGTCTGGCTGTGTTCTACGTCTGTTTTAAGGCGTTGTTTAGCAATGACACGTTTTTCCGGTTCAACCGCCGGATATTGTTGGTGGGAACAGGGATCTGTATGCTTCTTCCACTCTGCCGGATCAAAACATCCCAGCCTCTTCCTTTTAGTTATACGACCAGTCAATGGGAGATGGTTTTCCATGAAGAAGAGGTAAATCTGCTTCCGGCTCCGGATAAGGAAGAAGTGCTTACGGGTATGACGGGGCAGAAGGAGACTTCCGTTCCCTGGGTAGGGATTATCGGGATTGTTTATTTTATAGGCTGTTGTATATGTTTGGTTACAACGGTTTTGTCATTCAGGAAAATGTATCAGCTGTCGAGGAGTGGTAGGAAATTGCAACAGGGGAAGTACACGTTGATCCTGCTTCCTGGCTCCTTGTCTCCTTTCAGTTGGGGGCGTTATATCTTCTTGTCGGAAGACGATTACCGGGATCATCCGGATGAAATCCTTACACACGAGAAAATGCACCTTCGCCATAACCATTCGGTCGATCTGGCCTATATGGAAATGATCCTTCTGCTACAATGGTTGAATCCTGCCGTGTGGCTGTTGAAAAGGGAGTTGCGGGACATACACGAGTATCAGGCGGATAAAGGTGTGCTCAATCAAGGCATCGATGCAACGAAATATCAACTATTGCTTGTGAAAAAAGCTGTCGGCTCCAGCCTCTACACTCTTGCCAACAGCTTCAATCACAGTAAAATTAAAAAACGTATTACTATGATGTTAAAAAAGAAATCGAACAATTGGGCCCGGTTGAAGCTTGCGCTCCTGGTCCCGGTAGGCCTCGCGGCCTTAAGTGCGTTCGCTCGTCCGGAGGTGGGTTCACCACCGGAAGCGACCGGAGAAATTCATCTATCAGTTAACAAAAGTACGGTAAATCAGGAAACTGTGCAACAGGATCATGCTGTTTTCCTCACCTACAAAGTGTCTGGTTCGGAAGATTTGAACCGTCTTGTATGCAAAACGCTGGATAGGATCAGAATGCGAGTTGCGGAAGGTCAATTCAAGAACACTTTGGAAGTGACTATCAATCCGGCTTTTGAGGATGTCCCTGCTTCTTATTTGGAAAAGGTTAAAGCGGTTTTGGAAGAAAAAGGGATTAAATGCAAGATCGACAAGACTGTCCCGAACACGGTCATGGATGATGTTGCTAAACCTTACCGTAAGAATGACGATGCGGTTTTTCTAATTCAGAACAAAAAGATTGTCGCCGCACTTAGCATAGAAAGGTTCAGTGCAAATCAGAATGATTCTCGGTTGAATCAGATATCCAAGTCGGTTCCTTTGATCCTTCAACCTGAGAATGCCAAAGTATCCAGACAAGAGGTGGAAAAACTCAAAGGGTTGTTGGAGAAAAAAGGATGGGTCTGCAAAATCAATATGCACGCTTTCAAAATCGGAGACGCTGCTGCTCCTCCACCACCACCGCCTCCTCCTGCGGGACAGGTTGTTTTCAGCTATCGGGACGGACAACCGGATCAGCAATTTGTTCTATATGATCGTCATGCCAAACTGGGGCCTAACCTCGGACAACGTATAGACAAGATCTATAGCGATAATATTACGAAAGTAACTGTCAGGATCAACAAAAAAGCTCCTAAAGAGTTGCTGGAAACCGTCAAGCAAGAATTGAAGAAAAAGATCGATTATCCTGTCCGGTACGAAATACTGCAATTCGTCGACTAAGGATCAGGGGTATAAAGTATAGCCTTGTCTTCCTCTCCGTTTGCAAACTCCAATCTGGGGGGAGTGAACGGGGAGGTATAACCTCTTCACAGAAGAGATTACCTATTGAAGAATGTTACTATCTTTGTCCTTTCAAAAGAAAGATCCAGATGATACATAAAATAGGAATACTCATTCTCATTTGTCTTTTCACTGCCTGTTCTTCTTCCGGACAGAACGAGATTCCGACCACCGGTGAACTTCTCCGGCAGGCTGCCTTTTACAGAGAAAGGTTGCAGTTTCTCCCGGCATTAGAGACCTATCGACAGGCGATCGGGCAGGCGGAGAAGGAAAAAGACAGCGTCGCCCTTTCCATTGCCTACCTGGAAACAGGAAAAATTTACCGGAAACAATCATTGAAGCAGAAAGCACTGGAAAACGAAAATGTAGCATTAAGCTATATCCTGAACCCTGCCAGTGATTCACTAAGGCTGGAACTTTATCGGGAAATAGGGGATGTTTATTCCTTATCCGGACAGGCAGACAGCGCCTTTTATTATTACGAAAAGGCCGGTTGCCGGATAAAGCAGGCAAAGATCTTGCAACAGAATGGAAGTTATAAAGAGGCGGAAACTTTACTAAAAGAGGAATCGGGACAAACGATTCCACGGAAAGAGAAAGCGGAAATATATTTAGCTCTGGCAGATTTGCAGATTGCTTTGGGAAAATTAGATGAAGCCGAAAAGAATTTAAGTGAAGTTCCTTCTTCCCATCCGCATCTATATGCGGCCCTGTCACGTATCGCCCGAAATCGTGGAGATAGTTTGCAAGCGGATTTCTACCACAAAAGCTACCTCCATTACTTATCTGAACTGCGACAGGAAAAAGAACAAAATCAAATCACCCGGCTCCTCCGTACCTCGGAACAGAAAGAATGGGAAAAACGTTTGTCCAACACTCAAAAGACACAGAAAGGGCAAATATACGTCTGGTTCACTCTACTTGTCTCCTGTAGTACCGGAATCTGGGGATATTTCCGCTACCGCCAGAAGAAGACTGTCATTTCTCTGTCCGAAGCAGACTTCTGTTCTTCGGAAATCTACCTGCGTTTTCACAAAAAGGAAGAATGGAAACCGTCCCCCAAAGACTGGGAAGAACTATTACAAGCGCTCAACCGGACCTATCCGGAGTTTCGCGAACGGCTGAAAAAAGAAGTACCGAAGCTTAGCGAACAGGAATGGCGCATGTGCTGCCTGATTAAGATGGGAATTCCCCCTTCGACCGCAGCCATGCTTCTCTGCTGTACCAACCAGGCGATTTCGATGCGCCGCGTACGCCTGTACCAGAAAATAACAGGTGAAAAGGGGACGCCGGAGCTATGCGACTCCTTGATCCATGATTTTTAAGCAGATGTGAACTGATGTGAAACCGACAAGAAAGCCGTATTCCCTACTTTTGACAGAAAAAAGCGTATGAAAAAGATGTTGTTCGGGCTTATAACAGCCATTGCCACTTTTACCGGATGCGAATCAGATCAATCTGCCAGCAAATTACCCCGGATCGATCTGACAGCAACGAGTTTCACTTCCGGTCAAATAGAGATTGCAGACGAAATCGAATCCATCGAATATGTTCCGTTGGAACTGACGGATGAATCCTTGATCGCAGACGTATTGGATTTGTGTGTTTCAGACGAATATATCTTCGTCTATTCCACCCGTCAGGACGGTGTCTTGCAGTTCGACCGGAAAGGGAAGTTCTTGCGCTGCATCGCTAAAACAGGAAACGGGCCGGGGGAAACCGGACAGATCATTTCGCTAACCGTAGACGAAGAGAACCGCCTCTTCTGTGTCAGCGAATACTTCTCCACCTCTTTCTACTCCTTTGATGGAGAATTTATCAAAAAGATAGAGAATCCGCGCCCTTACTCGTACCAATTCTCTGTCGGTCCGAATACGATGGCGGAATTAGGGAGGATGTATGTTCCTATGAACACGCCGGGTATGTTCAGTCTCGGAGTCTTTAATTGGGCCACAGACGATACGATCGCATTCCGGCATACGATCGGGGATATGGATCTGATGCCGTTGGAAGAAACGAGCCTGAAAGGTTGGATATTCAGCGGCAGTAAGGACGGCATACTATGCTATTCGGAAGGGATAGACACGGTCTGGGATGTAAATGCAAGAAATATCGCTCCGGCTTTTCTTATCAACACGGGATATTCTGCCGAGGAAGAAAAAGAAATGCGCTCTTCCAAGACCGGTAATGAGGCGGTAGACGGGAAATATAGCGTCTTCAGCTTCTTTGAGACACCCCGGCATTACTTCGTTAAATGTTTCGAAGGTTCCAACCAATCCAAATTCTATTTGTACGGTTTGGATAAGGCTACCGGTGAGTTGAAACGTGAAACTTCTCCGATCAATGCCCAGGAATTATTCAAAAACAACTGGACGCTGGCAGGAATAGGCCTCCGAAATACGAAAGACAACGGTCTTCCTATCTGGCCTTACCTGTCTTATCCCGGCAAAAAACAAATGGTACAGTTTAATACAGCCGTGGAAATCGAATATCTCAAAGAGAAATATCCTGACCTCAAGAAGCATCTGGTCCTGCAACAGATAACGGAAGATTCAAATCCGCTCATCACGATTTATCAGTTGCGCTGATCTTCTCGGATATTATTCCTACCTTTGCGAACGAACCAGTAAATGTATAAGAACTTGAACGAGAAAGATTTTGAAATAATGGCTCCTGTCGGTTCGTACGAATCGCTGATGGCGGCTATCCAGGGAGGAGCCGATTCTATTTATTTCGGTATTGAAGGATTGAATATGCGTTCGCGCTCTTCCAATAACTTTACGACGGACGACTTGCGCAAGATCGTTGCGATCTGCCGTGAGCATGGTATTAAAAGCTATTTGACCGTTAATACTGTTATATATGGCGAGGACTTGCCTTTGATGCGCGAGATTATCGACGCGGCGAAGGAGGCGGAAGTCTCTGCAATCATTGCGGCTGATGTGGCGGCCATGAACTATGCGAACAGTATCGGGCAAGAGGTGCATCTCTCCACGCAGCTCAATATCTCCAATGCGGAAGCGCTGAAATTCTATGCCCGTTTTGCCGATGTCGTCGTCCTGGCACGCGAGCTGAACCTGAAACAAGTGCACGAAATCTACCAGCAGATCGTCGACCAGCAGATCACAGGGCCGAAAGGAGAACTGATCCGCATCGAAATGTTTGCCCATGGAGCCCTCTGTATGGCCGTTTCCGGTAAATGCTACCTGAGCTTGCACGAGATGAACGCTTCCGCCAACCGGGGAGCCTGCATGCAGATCTGCCGGCGTGCTTATTCGGTAAAAGACAAAGACAGCAATATTGAACTGGATATCGAAAACCAGTATATCATGTCGCCTAAAGACCTGAAAACAATTCATTTCATGAATAAGATGATGGATGCAGGCGTACGGGTATTCAAGATCGAAGGACGTGCCCGCGGTCCCGAATATGTCCGTCTGGTGACCGAATGTTATAAGGAAGCCGTGCGTGCCTACTGCAACGGCACGTTCGACGAAGAGAAAGTTGCCACTTGGGACGAACGCCTGCGTAGTGTGTTCAACCGGGGATTCTGGGACGGTTATTACCTGGGGCAACGGTTGGGTGAATGGAGTAGTAAATATGGTTCCGGCGCGACAAAGAAGAAAGTGTATGTCGCCAAAGGGATCAAATATTTTGACAAGATTGGTGTGGCTGAGTTCGAAATGGAATCCGGCAGCCTGAAAGTGGGCGATGAGATCCTGATTACCGGACCGACAACGGGTGCGGTCATGCAAACAATAGAAGAAATCCGCGTAGATTTGAAACCGGTGGATGAAACCGTCAAAGGCGAACGATTCTCCTTTAAGGTGAACGAGAAGATCCGTCCGTCCGACCGGTTGTATAAAATGGAAAAGGTTCAACTTGAAAAAGTATTTGAATGATGAAAGAGTATATTTTTAAATTGACAGACAAGGTTCGCGATTACGAATGCGACCTGCAGGGAGTGGTCAACAACTCCAACTACCAGCATTATATGGAACATACCCGGCATGAATTCCTTGAATCACTCGGCGAGAACTTCGGAAAGATGCACGAAAAAGGGGTTGACGGATTTGTGTCGCGGGTAGAAATCCAGTATAAGACCTCGCTTAAGAGCGGCGATAGCTACATCTCTTGTCTCAATGTCTATAAAAAGGGTGTCAAGCTCGTCTTCGAACAGGACATTTACAGAGCTTCCGACAATGCGCTGGCAACGAAAGGGATCGTCGAGTCGGTTATCGTTGAGAACGGAAAGCTGACACGCGGTGAATATTTCGATGAAATGCTAAAAAGAATAGAACATACATGACAGACAAACTGATTTACCAAATAGGCCTTACTATGATAAACGGCGTGGGAGATATCCTGGCACGCCATCTCCTGCAGACCTTGGGCGATGCAGAAGCTGTGTTTGCTGAAAAGCAACAGTTGTTAGGAAGAATCCCCGGTATCGGCAGCCATCTCGCTGCCGAGATCAAGCGCCCGGAAATCCTCCAACGGGCGGAAAAAGAGTTGGCGTTTATCGAGAAAAATAATATTTCCTGTTATTACCTGACTGATGCAGATTATCCGGCACGCCTAAGAGAATGTCCGGATACTCCCATACTTTTCTATTTCAAGGGAAATACAAATCTTGATGCAAGCCGTATCATCAGTGTCGTAGGTACTCGCAACGCGACCGAATACGGCCGGGGGCTTACCGAATCCCTTATAAAAGACCTGGCAGAGGCGATTCCTAATTTGTTGGTCGTGAGCGGACTGGCTTACGGTATCGATATCTGTGCTCACCGGAGCGCCTTACACAACCAACTGCCGACCGTTGCCGTACTGGCGCATGGTCTGGACCGTATCTATCCTTCCAGCCATCGGAATACGGCTGTGGAAATGCTGGAATCAGGCGGTTTGTTGACTGACTTTCCCAGCGGGACAGAACCGGACCGCCCTAATTTCCTCCGGCGGAACCGGATTGTCGCTGGAATGTCGGATTGTACGATCGTGGTTGAATCGGCTGAGAAAGGAGGTTCTCTGGTGACTGCCGATATTGCATTTTCTTATGGCCGGGATGTCTATAGCTTTCCTGGACGTGTCGGCGACAGCCATTCCAAAGGATGCAACAACTTGATCCGACAAAATAAAGCCGGCCTGATTACTTCTGCCGACGACTTGCTATCTGCTCTTTGTTGGGATATCCAAGCTACGGCTACTCCCGCTCAAACGGAACTGTTTTTCGCCGATACGGATGTTTCCGTCCCGGAACAAAATCCGGTTTTAGCCATCATGCGAACGCGGAACGAAATTCATATCAACGAGCTTGCCTTAGTATTGGAGATGCCGGTGCATCAACTTTCTACGCTATTGTTCGAACTGGAAATAAACGGGAAAATAAAAGCGTTACCGGGGAATATCTATAAACTGTCCTGATCGTCCTTTTCATGTATGGTTTGTATGTGGGAGAGAAACGAAACCCCTATAAACAATTAAAGGCTGTCTCACGACAACCCCTAACCAACTTTGTTAACCTTAAATCTAATACTATTATGAAAAAACCACATTGCAAAGATACACTTGTCAAGAGCATTTGTCAAGCATTTTACCGCTAATACTTGTTAACAGGATAGGTGTAAATAGCAAAAAGATTTTAATCGGCTATAAAGAGTCTTTTAAGCCGTACTATTTTGTTAAATCAAGCCCTTGGAACAGGTATGGATAGTCCGTTTCTATCACATCGGGGCAAGTGCCGATCTCCGACTGATAACCGGCGATTTTCTCGGCTTCCGTTTTCGCGCGGTCGTGTGTCGGAGCAACGGAAATCATGCACATGACTCCATTTCGGTGTAGGGCATCATACAACGCTTGCTGTTCGGGCTTCATCTTCGGGCCGACATAAACCATCACCTGTCTCCAGGGAATGCCGGCTTTCTCATATTTATCGAATTCTTCCCGGTTCTTACACCAGCAGGAAAACATCGCATCCGGTTCTCGGTCGAGATAGTAGCGGGCCTGACCGGCGTTATGTACTGTGTACATGACGTTGACAGGTTTTTCCTTTTCTATAAAATCAGCCATGACTTCCAAAGGCACATCCTTGATATCCAAATTCAGGATTGTTTTGCCCTTGCTCCATTCCAGGCATTCTTTTAAAGTTGGAATCTTAAAAGCCGTCACGTTGCCATTCCGGTCTACCAGATTGAATTGTTGCAGTTCTGCATATGTGTAATCCGAAACCTTTCCTTTTCCGGTAGTTGTCCGGTCGATGGTTTCGTCATGCATCAGTACGATCACTCCGTCTTTTGTCAAACGTGGATCTATCTCGAAAAACGACTCCATATAGGACAGGGTCTTTTCGAATGATTCGATGCAGTTCTCCGGATAGCCGTCCAGCATTCCGCCACGATGTCCACTGATTACAATCGGACGGTCGGGAGCATATCGGAAATAGGCATGCAGATCCCGGCTGTTTTTTACAGTAATATGATGAGGATTTTGTTTTTTGTCCGCAGCCGAAAGATTCCCGGCAGGCATAAAACCTCCTAAAAGGACCACTAAAATAAAAGATAGTATTTTCATGATATTCGTATTTACATAGATTACTTATCGATTACAAGGCTTAAAAGTAAGACTTTTTTACCAGTGCCATACTACAAAATGCGCTACAAAAACATGAAAATATGACCGGAAATAAGAAATCAAGGGAAGAGGTAGGTATATAAAAAATTAAGGATTGTCATCCCGACAACCCCTAACCAACTTTGTTAACCTTAAATCTAATACTATTATGAAAAAACCACAATACAAAGATATACTCTCCAAGCTTGTTTGTCAAGCTTTTTGTTTGTAATGTATGTTAATGCTTAATGGCCGTTTTGCTAAGAAATGTTGGTTGTTTTTAAACTATACAGATTACATTCAAAAACTGTTAATTTTAATACTTACATGCCTTTCCTTCACTGGAAAAAGTACATCCCTGCTTCAAAAAATATCCCTTTGTCACATATAAAACCATTTTACCCCTATGCTATTCTTTAATTGTCGGTTGTGATTATATAATCGCTGGCACTGATTATATAATTGCCGGCACTGATTTTATAATCACTGTCACTGATTATAGAATAATAGCAGGGTGAGACAAGAAATATAGGGCAGGGGGAGAGTTTTTGGTGTGGCTGATTACAGATAAATTCCTTTTTCCGGAGGATGCAGGAAATAGATACCGAATCATTAATACAAATTAACGTATTATCCCTTGTGTATTTACGACAAATTCGTAGATTTGCGATACGATCGTAAAAATAATATAGAAAATGGAAAGATTAACAAGACAGGAAGAGGATGTGATGCGCTGGATCTGGCAGATCGAGCCGTGTTTTATCAAAGACATCCTGGCGAAGTATGAAGAGCCTAAGCCTCCTTATACGACACTCGCTTCTATTGTGAAGAATCTGGAACGTAAGAAGTACGTGAAAGCGAAACGTTACGGAAATACTTACGAATACAGGCCGTTGATCCCACAGGAAGAATATAAACGGACGTTTATGGGAAGTGTGGTGAACAACTATTTCGAGAACTCTTACAAGGAAATGGTCTCCTTCTTTGCTAAGGAACAGAAGATTTCGACTGATGAGTTGAAAGAGATTATCGACATGATTGAAAAAGGACGAGAATAAACCGTTAAATACATAATGCCATGACACCGGAATTTGCCTACTTCTTGAAGGTAAATGTAGCTTTTATACTCCTTTATGCCTTCTACCGGCTGTTCTTTTACAAGGACACCTTCTTCAAATTGCGCCGTACCATCTTGTTGGCATTCTTTGGAGTGTCATTGCTTTATCCGCTGATGAATATTCAGGATTGGGTCCGGGAGCAGGAGCCGATGGTGGAAGTCATACAAATGTATTCGGCTATTTTACCCGAAACGACGATAACCCCCGATAATGTTCCTGAAACCAACTGGCATGATCTGTTGCTTTCCGGTGTTTCTTATCTTTACTGGGGCGGTGTAATTGCCTTGTTGCTCCGCTTTTTAGTACAGTTGAGCAGCATCTTGTTGCTGGCACGGCGGTCGGAAGTGGCCTTGATCCGTAATGTTCGTGTACATCTATTGAGTAAACCGGCCGGTCCTTTTTCTTTTTTCCGGCTGGTATTCCTGCATCCCGACAGCCATTCCGAGAAAGAGATCGATGAGATTTTGACACACGAGTGTACGCATGTCAACCAGTGGCATTCGATCGACGTGATTATTTGCGAATTGGTTTGTATCATCTGTTGGGTGAATCCGTTTGTTTGGCTGTTGAAAAGGGAAGTGCGTCATAACCTGGAATATCTGGCGGACGATACGGTACTTGAATCGGGCTATGACAGCCGTAGCTACCAGTACCACCTTTTGGGGTTGGCACATACCAATAGATCGGCGACCTCTTTATCCAATAACTTTAATATGCTGCATCTGAAAAACCGGATCAGCATGATGAATAAGAAACGTTCCCGGAGTATCGGGAAGACGAAGTACCTGATTTTTATACCGGTTGTGGGTGTCTTGCTGATTTTGAGCAATGTCGATGCTTCGGCCCGGATCACAGACGAATTGGCGGAAAGTACATTTGCCGATGTCCTGCTGCCGGAGGCTATCTTGCCATTTCCTTTTGCCGGTGATGCTTCCCCCGCTGAAAAGCGTGAGGAGTATGTGTTATCTGAGGAAGGGATCGAGGCTGTCAAACGTGCCCGTAACCAGATCTTTACCGTTGTGGAGGTAATGCCGGAATTTCCGGGCGGACAGGGTGCTCTGCTGAAATTCCTGGCAACGAATGTCAGATATCCGGAATCGGCCGTTAAAAATGGCATAGAGGGACGGGTTAGCTGTTCTTTCGTGGTTGGAAAAGACGGGGCTATCTCGGAGGCGGAAGTGATCCGTGGGGTAAGCCCGGAACTGAATGAGGAGGCTTTGCGCGTGATAAACTCCATGCCGGTATGGTCGCCGGGAAAACAGCGGGGCGAAGCGGTTAATGTGAAATATACGGTACCGGTAACTTTCCGGCTTTCCGGTGGAAAGAAAAAAACATCTTCGCGTATTGCGCAGAGGCTGATTAAAGAAGTCGATACGTCCGGCCGTGTCTTTACGGTCGTGCAGCATATGCCGGAATTTCCGGGTGGACAGACCTCGTTGTTGAAATATCTGGCAACACGCATAAAATATCCGACTATTGCCCAGGAGAATGGAATACAAGGTCGTGTCTCTTGCTCTTTCGTTGTCGACACGGATGGAAGTTTGAAAGATATTGAAGTGATCCGTGGAATCGATCCTTCGCTGGACAGGGAGGCTGTCCGCGTGATTCGGGAAATGCCGAAGTGGAATCCTGGCGTACAAAACAATATGGCTGTAGCTGTAAAATATACGGTTCCGGTTACTTTCCGTTTGCAGTAATCGACCGGAATAGGTCATTAATACGATACCATTATGAAATGTAAGTTTTCTCTATTACTGTTTCTTTGCGTACTGTCCCTTTGGGGGCAGGCGCAGAGTTTTAATCTTCAGGAATTGGTCAACAGGAAACAATTTCAGGAAGTTGTAGCGCGTGCGGACAGTCTTACTCCCGCCGATTCAGCCGATTATGCCACGATGTCGGCAATCGGGCAAGCCTATGAGGGGCTATTGCGCTATAAGGATGCCTATCTGTGCTTTTCCTATTGCCTGAAGATGGATACGAACAATGTGGATGCGTTGAATGCCGTTGCCAGGAATGCGATCAATTTCGGAAGGATAGCGGAAGCTAAACAATGCTATCATAAAGTATTGGAGGCCGACAGCATGAATTTCTATGCGAACTATCAGTTGGCACGTCTCTATTATCAGTTGGGTGATTATGGTAAAGCTACGGAACATTATCATATACTTGCTTCCATCGAAGGTGAAAATCCTTCTATCCTGACCGGTCTGGCTGATTGTCATATCAAAAGAGGGATCGGCCCTAATACGATGATTGCCCTTTCTCTGTATGCCCGTGCTCTGGAGCTGAACCCGGAAAATGTGCGTGTAGCTTCTTCTCTGATAAACACGTTATTACGGATGGGAGACGGAAAGGGTGCTTTGCAGGTGTGCGATACCGCCTTGTTTTATAATCCGGATAATAGCCAGATACGGCAGAGTAAAGGGATGGCTCTCTATATGACGAAAGATTATAAGCAGGCTGATACGATCTATACCAGTCTGTTGGCCGATGGCGATTCTTCTTTCTTGAATCTTAAATATGCAGGGGCGGCCCGCTATATGTCCGGTCATGCGCTTGATGGGGTCGAACTGTTGGAGAAAGCCTTTGAAATAGATTCGACGGATGTGGAAACTGCCATGTTATATGGTGCTTCCCTGGGAAAAACATACGATCGTAAACGGGCTTACGAACTTTTCGATCTGGCGGAAACGAATATGCAGCCGAAAAAATTCCTCGTCAATATGTTGACGACCTTCCGAGGTGATGCCTTGGAAAGGGACGGCCGTTGGCCTGAAGCGGAAAAGCTGTATTATGCCGCATGGAAGGAAGACCCTAGCCAGTTGCACTTCCTGTATAAGATCAGCACACAATACTGGGATGTCGATCCGGGACTCTTCCAGCAGGAGGAAAAATTGCAAAAGACGATTTTCAGTAGATACACTTATCTGACGGCCTATATGAAGACAGACAAGTCGCAAAAGTATCTTTATAATTACCGCCCTTTCTTGGAAGCGGTTTGTGAAGATGCCTTTTTCCGGAATGCCGACGAAGTGACGATGTTGGCTCCCGATGGGAAGAAGACGAAGTTGGCTGTCGCTGATCTGCGTGCCTTGGTCGCCCAGTTACCACAAATGCCGGAAGATGAACGTTTGAGGCGCGAGAAGATGCAAGAACATATTAAAAAAGCCAGGGAAAAAGAAAAGGAATTGCGTAAAAGCGGTGCTAAACTCGATACGCTCGCCCTGAGCAAGGAAGAAAAAGAGAAAGCACGGAAAATGTTGAAAGACGCCGGCTTGGAATAGGTAGAATATCTGAACAATATAATCGATGTAAATTGTGAAACATTCTTTCTTTATTAGTCTACTGCTGTTTTCGGTCTCTTTCCCTGTTTTATTGCAGGCGCAGGCCATAATCCCTTTTGCCAAAGGGATTGCGGATAAAAAAGAAATCAAGTTGAGTGAGGTGGCTTCTGCAATCAAATATATTCCGCTGGAAACAACTGCCGAGTCTTTATTGGAACAGGATATCTTGGACGTTACTATTGCCGGAGGCTATTTGTTCGTGTGCGATTATAAAAAGTTGTTCCAGTTTACTCTTGAAGGGAAATTTGTCCGACAGATCGGTAGAGCGGGGCAAGGACCTGGCGAATATACGGAAAGTATCTTGGGAGTGACATATAATGAGCCTTTGAAAGAGATTTATCTTTCTGATCCGAGACAACTGAAGTTGCATGTTTATTCTTTTGATGGTAAGTTTTTGCATGATATAAACATGGAGGGAAGAGAGTATGTCCGATTGCAAAATGACGGATGCTTTTATGCCATTTATAATGATTTCCTTTACGATAAACAAAAGAGAGGAAAAGAGATGGTTGTCTATGATGGGGACGGCAAAGAACTGTATAATTTCCGCTTTCGTCCGAAAGAGGGTGTCCGCTATCCGGGGATAAATTTTACGTTGCCTGTGATTTATACCTATCAGAATGCCATTTATTATAAAAATCCGCTTGAACAGGAAATCAACCGGATCGAAAAGAAGAAACGGAAACCTGTTTATAAACTTGATTTGCATGATTTGGAAAAGTTGAATCATGAAGAAGATGGGAAATTGGTTATTGATAGAGAAAAACAAGTGGGCGGTTATCAGCCGAATGAGATAGCAAAAAAGAAAATCTATTTTCAGGATATATTTGAACTGGATCACAATATGGGAATCTATTATATCCAGGAGGACGAGCGACGTTTTGCTTGGTATGACAAGCAAAACGGGAAGGTTTGCCGTGTTCGTTCTTTACAAGCGGATAAGGATGGTTTCACGGATGATCTGGAAGGTGGCTCTCCGGTGCTGCCTAATTTTCTCAGAAATGGAAAGTTAGTAGGTGTCGTTCCTGCACCGGTTTTGCAAGAGAAGGTAGACCCCGAGAACGTTAGAGGCTCGCTAAAGAGAGTGATGGAGGAACTTTTAGAAGAGGATAACCAGGTGATACAGATCGTGACATTGAAATAAAAAACAAATAATATTGATATGTATAAATATCTACTCTTATTTTGTATTGTATTATTCCTTTCAGTATGCGGAGGAAAGAAAGCAGAGCCGAAACTGATTGCCGAGATTGAACTGGCAGCCCCCGAATATCCGATAACCGTTCCGTTCGAGGCGGGAGTCGGTGTCGAGCGGGAGATTAAGCTGAGCGATATTGCCGATTCCGTACAGTATGTTCCGTTGGAAACGAATGATAAGTGCCTGATCGATTTCATAAATTCAGGGAAGGTGGTAAAGACTGGTAAATATTGGTTCGTATCCAGTAATACGAGGTTGTATCAATATACGGCGGATGGAAAGTTTGTCAGGAACATCGGTTCGAGGGGTGGTGGCCCTGGACAATTTAACTATTTCCAGCAGATAGATGTGAACGAGGATACAGGATTGATCTTTATGTTGACGACTTCCGGGAAAGTTAATGTCTATGAGATGGAAACCGGAAAATTCCTTTATGACATAAAGATACCGGATAAGGAAACGGCGCAATTTGCCATGTTGAATGATACCCTGGTGGCAGCCTTCATGTTGAATAGCAGCGGACAGCAAAAAGAACGTATCTATATCTCCGGTCAAAAAGGGAATATATTGAATACCTTTTATCGTTCAGACCTGTTTGAAGTCAAAAGTGGAACTCGGTGGCTGATGATGAGTGGCATAGACAGATATATGTTCCGTTATAAAGATTTGATTTGCTACAAAGAGTTCTACAATGATACCCTGTTCGTTGTGACGGAAAAAGAACTCCAACCCCGTTATGTCTTCGATTTAGGCAAATATTCCATCCCTATTGACTGCCGTATGGAAGCTTGCGACGGTGACTGGAAGACTTACAATACGGTTGCTGCTCCATATATCCGCAACCAAGTGATAGAAACCGATTCATTGCTTTTTATGCCTTATAATTACTGGGCGGGAGAAAAACAGCGGGAGCGTCATATGGTGCTTTATGACAAAAAGACGAAAGAATGTTTTTCCGTTCCCAGTGGTTATATAAAGAATGATTTTCCCGGTGCGCTACCTTTGCGCCCGGCAACTTCTTTGGATCGGAATATTCTGGTCTCTGTCTGGGAAGTAGGTGATCTTATGAAAGAAGCAGAAAAGAATCCGGCTGTTCTGGAACATCCCCAATTGAAAAAACTGACTGAAGATGATAATCCGGTACTGATGGTCGTTTATATGAAATAAGCTATGATGCATTTTGCCGGATTGTTACTATTGATAGGGCTGGTTGTCGGTTGCTCGCCGGAACAATCGGTTTCGGTCCGTATCGGTTACGTGGAAACGGATGTTCCCTCAAGTAACCAGTGCGTGGAAATAACCGGTGCTTTTCAGGGTCGGCCGTATCAGTTACGAATGGCATATTCTCTGAATGGAAATGTGAACTATAAGGTGTTGAATAAGATGCCTTACATTGTACAAGATACGGTTTTACGTATATCTATGGTAGTCGAACCCGTACACAAACATACGGCTCGTTTTACATTGGATGCCGGTTCGATGCAGATTGTCGAGGAGGCTGAATTGGAAGATGTCCTACACAGTATCTTACTGGAAACTTATTCCGACCGCTCTTTTACTTCTTCAGATACGATTCCGCTTACTTCCTATTCCAGTGGAGCTTTATACGAAGTAATGGTGGACGGACAATTACAACAGGGCGGGAGTTATTGCAATGTTCGGAATGCCAAGCTACCGCCGAAAGAGTGGCATAAAACTTTTGGTATGAAAGAATATATCTGGTTCGAGTTTTTGTTTACTGGAAAGTAGACGGTGTGCTGTGTTTTTTCAATCCTTTTATTGCGTGAGGCAATAACAAAATATATCTTTGCCATTGGCTACAAATGAGATATTCGTTACGAAGTAATAACGATTGATAAGTGCCTGTTCGTAGAAGAATATATCCGTGGATAACAATTAAATAAAGGGATTGTGATGGTGAAGAAATACCTGTCTCTTTTGCTTATATGCTTGTTTGCCTGGCCTGCGATGGCAGGGGAGCGCAAGAAAGTCGCTGTCGTATTAGGCGGTGGCGGAGCAAAAGGTGTGGCGCATATCGGGGTATTGAAAGTGTTGGGGGAAGCCGGTGTACCTATCGATATCGTGGCCGGGACCAGTATGGGAGCGATTGTCGGAGGTTTGTATGCGATCGGTTACAGCCCGGACGAAATCAAGGAAATGGTAGAGGCGCAAGATTGGGATATGTTGTTGAGTGACAAAGTGAAACGTAGCCATCTTCTCTTCCCTGAAAAAGAGAAGGCGGAGCGCTATATAGTCTCTTTACCTTTCGGGTTGGAGAAGAAAGACAGGGTGATTGACGGGGTTGTAAAAGGCCAGAACTTGCAAAACCTCTTTTCGGACTTGACGATCGGTTATCACGATTCGGTCGATTTCAATTTGTTTCAGATTCCGTTTGCCTGTGTGGCAGTCGATATGGTCAGTGGAAAAGATTATATATTCCATAAAGGCAGCCTTCCGCTTGCCATGCGTGCCAGTATGGCGATTCCGGCAGTGTTTACCCCTGTCCGGCTGGATAGTATGGTGCTTGTCGATGGCGGGTTGAACAATAACTATCCGGTGGATGTCGCACTTGCTATGGGGGCGGATATCATTATCGGTGTGGATCTGGCAACGAGCGATTTGCGTACTTACGACCGTCTACATTCTCCCGGTGATATCGCAACGCAGATCATCGCTTTGCATGGCTATGACAAATATGCGCGGAATCGTGACCGGACTGATTTGCTGTTTCGTCCGGATATGGAACCTTACCGTTCCTCCAGTTTTGCTCCTGCCGCTCTCGATACGATGTTGCACAGGGGGGAAGCCGAGGCTCGCTGTCGTTGGAACGAAATCATGGCTTTGAAGCGTAAGATCGGCCTTTCGGATACTGATACCTTTTCCATACAGGCACGGCGTCTGGCACATCGTCCCGTTTTGCCTGCCGATACTTTCTATGTCCGTCATATCCGTTTTGACGGAGCTGATCCGCGCGATCTAAACTGGTTGCATCGTATCTGTGCGCTGAAGGAGAACAGCCATATTACATTGAAAGAACTGCGCAAATCCATGTCTATCCTGGTCGGGACAAATGCCTATGCTTATGTGAACTACAAGTTGACTGGAGAGAGCCAGCAGGATCTGGTCCTGACCTTGCAACCTAAATCGGAAAGTTCTGTGAATTTGGGTATACGTTTCGATTCGGAGGAAATTATCGGAGTATTGGTGAATGCTACTTATCATAAGGGGAAACGGAATCATTCCCGTTTTGCTTTTACCGGGCGTGTGGGGAGTAAGATATCCTCTGCGATGCTGGATTACTCGATAGAACGTTCTCCGCTGCGCAATTTCAATTTGTCGTATAAGTTCAGCTATAATAATTTGGACATTTATGAAAAGGGAGATAAAAGGTTTAACACTACCTATACGCACCATCTTGCCGAATTTGCTTATTCGGATATGAACTGGTTGAGCTTCAAAGTGAAGGCTGGACTGCGTTATGAATATTTTAATTATAATTCCTTTCTTTACACAGGAAGTGATGAATTGTATACGGTGAAACCGGAGGGCTTTTTCAGTTATTTCGCATCGGCACACCTCGAAACATTGGACCGGCGGTATTTCCCGAATAAAGGGGTTTCTTTGGAAGCGGATTATTCGCTCTATACGGATAATTTTGTGAAGTATAATGGTCGCTCTCCTTTCTCGGCTATCGGCTTGAAGTTTATGACGGTTTGTCCCATTAGTTCACGTTTGAGTTTGTTGCCTGCGTTTTACGGGCGTGTCCTGATCGGAGGAAATACGGCTTATCCGTTCTTGAATGCGATCGGTGGGGAGACGTTCGGACGTTATTTGTCTCAGCAATTGCCTTTTGCCGGAATCAATCATGTGGAAATTCTGGATAATTCGGTCGTAGTGGCCCGTCTCCAGCTCCGGCAACGTATCGCGGGGAACAATTATATCACGTTGACCGGTAACTATGGTATTCATAATGACGACTTTTTTCATCTGCTGGAGGGGAGAAGCCTTTGGGGAGGTAGTTTGGGATATGCTTATAACAGTATCGCCGGTCCCTTGAGTGCAACGTTCGGTATGTCCAACCGTAATTCGCATTTGCAGTTTTATATGAATTTGGGATTTATGTTTTAAATAATATATCAAGGTATGAATGTTGAAATAATACAATTCCTGACGGAACTGCGTCAGAACAATAATCGGGAATGGTTCCAGGCTAATAAAAGCCGTTACGATTTCCTTCGCAAGGTCTTTATTGACGAAGTACAACAACTGATTGACCGGATCGCCCTCTTCGATCCGGAAATAGCGGGATTGGAGGCGAAAGATTGCCTGTTCCGCATTTACCGGGATATTCGTTTTTCACCGGACAAGACTCCGTATAAGATTCACTTTGCAGCCTATATGGCTTCCTGTGGGGGACGAGGCAGCGAACGTGCAGGCTATTATATTCATCTTGAACCGGGTGGCTGCCTGCTTTCGGGTGGTGTTTGGTGTCCGCCGCCGACCTTATTGAAAGCGCTTCGTAAAGACATTTATGAAAATATAGAAGATTTTGTCGCCATCATGGAAAAGCCGGCTTTCAAGAAGACATATCCGACGATGGAGGGCGAAGTCCTGAAACGTATGCCTGCCGGCTATCCTTCCGATTTCAAATATGACGAAATCCTACGCCATAAAGATTTCAGTGTCGTCTCCTATAAACCGGATGAATTCTTTTTCGAACCGGATTGGATGGATAAGGCTATTGAAGATTTCAAACTTTTATATCCGTTCAACCAATTCTTGAATTATACAGTGGATGAGTATTTAGGAAGAGTCTGATTTGGGTTGATTATGCCCCCGTTTTCACATCTATATATTTAAGCAAAAACAAGGATGCTACAATATTAATTAATCAATAAGTAAACAGGTATTAACAGCTATTACTACCACTCCTTTACTTTTCGCCTTTAGTCAAAAAGGTTTTTGACCAGTGTCGAAAGGGCTTTTGACCAAGGGCGAAAAGGTTTTCGACTAAAGGCAAAAGGTCTATGAGTAGGCTGTTTGACAACAATAGCATCCCCATTGTCACTAAAATAGAACTTTCTGGAGCCGACTTTATCTTTGGTGAAGGCAATTTGGCTCAGTTCTTAGAATCGAACTTTTCTTTATTCAATAATGCGGTAGCAGATATGTACAAGCCGGCAGACAGTGAATCAATTTTACAGCCTTCACAATAAATTGTTGAGCATTAAGTCTTTTTTCGTAAGTGACCCCGGAGTTTACAATTGAAATACCTATGTTTCAATATATATTTTCTGCATTTCGTGATATTTTTATCGTTTTTCGATAAAAATATTTGGTGGAGTCAAAAATAATATATTCTTTTGCATATCGAAAAACGATAAATATTATTTGGAAAACGAATAACAAAAGATTTTTGTATGAAAAAACGATTGAATATATTTGCCCTATTGATACTTATGGCTTTGAGTATCCATACCGGATATACTCTATTTTATTCCTGGGGGGAAATTTCTATAGCTTATAAAGAAGGGTATGAGAAGGCGGGGAAATTACCAAGGCAGCCCAATCTGTCGGATTTGTCCAGGCATGATATTTGTATTAGGAAGAAGCTTGGGAGTACAGCGATAATTGATTCGATTTATAATATAAAAACGAATAGTTATATTCCAACAGATATACAAAAGATACAAATAAGCATTCCAGATAATCAAAGTGTAGGTTACCAAGTGTCAATTGCTGTAATGGTATTACTCTTGGTTCCGGCTGTAATAGCCGTGATTGTCCTTTTTTTGAGGTTGATTGGTGCGATACAATCTGCTTTGCTATTTACGAAAACAAACGTGTTACGCTTGAGATGGATTGGTGGATGTCTGTTGTTGATTGCTGTTATATATACGATAGGCAATTATATGGAACTGGCATTTGTCCGCTCTGTAGTAGAAATATCCGGTTATGAAATTACAAGTGAAGGAATGATTGAATTCCCCGCTCTGATAAATGCTTTAATAGCATTCTTGGCTGCAGAAGTTTTTGCGATTGGATTGAGATTGAAAGAAGAGCAAGAGTTTACGATATAATAACAAATACATAAAACATTATGAAACAATTCTTCAAAACAGTATTTGCATCCACGCTGGGCGTGTTGGTTGCTTTGGGAATCGTAACAATGGGTTCCATTTTTTTCATCATAGGAGTAGCTGCCAGTGCTGACGGTTCTTCTGAGTACAAACCGGATAAGAATACGGTGTTCAAGTTGTCTTTGGATGGTGTCTTGGTCGATCAGACAGTGAAGAATCCTTTCTCGGAACTAATGGGAGAAAGTAGTAACCAAATGGCTGTATCGGATGTGATCAAAGCGATCCGTCGTGCAAAAGCAAACGATAATATCAAAGGTATTTATCTGGAAGCCGGTTCGCTTTCTACTGGCTTTGCAGGAATCGAAGCGATCCGCCGCGAGCTGGTGGACTTTAAGGATAGCGGTAAGTTTATCGTGTCATACGGTGATTTTTATACGCAGGGTTCTTACTACCTGTGTAGTGTGGCCGACTCTGTTTTTCTGAATCCACAGGGGAGTGTCTCATTGGTAGGACTTGCATCACAGGGCATATTCTTTACCGGTTTGGCTGAAAAAGTCGGAGTGGAACATTATATTTTTAAGGTCGGAACTTATAAGAGTGCCGTAGAACCGTTTTTCCTGAAAAAGTTTAGTGATGCCAATCGTGAACAGTTGACTTCTTTCTTGGGCAGCGTATGGGGAAACTTGACAACCGCTATCGAGAAAAGCCGTAATATATCTTCCGACGAATTGAACCGCTACTTGAACGAGGGCCTTGCAATGGGTCAGGCTTCCAATGCTATTGATTATAAATTGGCAGACGGGCTTCGTTACCGTTATGAAGTGGAAAACTGTGTGAAAGAAATGGCCGGACAGGATGTAAAAGGCAAGCTGAAAACGGCAGGAGTGGACAAAATTGTCTCTATCAAAGTAAAAGAAAAAGAGAACAAGAATAAGATCGCTGTCCTGTATGCGGAAGGTGAAATCCGAGACGAAGATTCTTCTTCTCCTTTCAGTGCCGACGAACAGGTGATTTCAGAAGAAATGGCAAATAAATTGCGCAAGCTGAAAGATGACGATGATGTAAAAGCCGTAGTCTTTCGTGTGAACTCTCCGGGCGGTAGCGCTTATATCTCCGAACAGATATGGAAAGAAGTGGTCGAGCTGAAAGCTAAGAAGCCGATCGTTGTTTCGATGGGTAACTATGCTGCTTCCGGTGGCTATTACATTTCTTGTGCTGCTAACAAGATTGTGGCTGAACGTACGACCCTGACAGGTTCAATCGGGGTATTCGGTGTCGTTCGTAATTTTACCGGAACATTTGATAAGGTAGGTGTAACTACGGATGTCGTAAAGACAAATACATTCGCTGACTTGGGAGATATGAGCCGTCCGATGCGTGAAGATGAAAAGGCACTGATCCAGCGTGGTGTAGAACAGACGTATGATTTATTCCTGACCCGTTGCGCAGATGGCCGCGGTATGACAAAGGCTGAGATCGATTCGATCGGACAAGGACGTGTTTGGACAGGTGAACAGGCGTTGGAGAGAGGCTTGGTCGACCAGCTGGGGGGCATGGATGATGCAATCAAAGAGGCTGCGACTCTGGCGGAATTGACCGATTATTCTGTAACAGTAGCAGATGGTCCGAAAGATTTCTTTACCAAATTCATGGAGAAGCAGATGGATGAAGCAAAAGTCTCCATCGCCAAATCGGTAATGGGCGAAGAGCAATTCAAACTGTTCTCAACGATCCGCCGGGCTGAAACGGAATCCGGTATTATTGCCCGTATGCCGTTTGATATAAAAGGTTTATAATGGAATATAGGGGCGGGGTAAGCCCGCCCTTTTTATAGATTATGAAAAAGCAATTGAATTTAATCTGTGTATTGATATTTTTCTTTGTCGGTTTGTCTTTAGTTCCGAGCATCTATTCGATGAGCAATGCTTTTATGGACGGCTTTGAAGTCGGAATGTCGCAGGTGGAAGATGTGCATGGACAGGAAACAACAAACATTAGTGCGGAAATATTAACTCCGATGACTCTTAGTCTATGGCCGAAATCTTTGGCTGTCACTTCGGATAAACTATTCAACCATAAAGATCAGGAATGGTATCCGGCTTCACATATCCAAACAGTAGTCTGGGCGAAATCCAAAGATACCGTAATTACAAGATATGCAAGTTTCCTTGTGCTGATCGGCATATTCTTTATAATAAAGGCGATCGTACAATTCTATAAGCTTATCAATGCGATTAATCACGAGGTGATCTTCGATTGGATGAATGTACGCCGTTTAAATCGCATCGGGCGCAATCTGCTGATTTCTTTTATGCTGTCACAGGCTTATATGATAACGAATTACTGGGAGGCAACCCGATTATTCGAGTTAGAAGGTTATGAACATAATTTCTGGTGTGACTTTCAGCCGATGACATTGATAATGGGCCTGATTGCTTTATTGGTAGGCCGTATTTTTGCAATCGGTCTGCAGATGAAAGAAGAACAAGAGTTGACAATTTAAGAATCTGATAATGATAAATAAGACACAAACCATGAGCAAAACATCTAAAAATACAAGTTTGGGAGTAATAACAGGAGTGTTTATTTTCTTTTTGGTTCTGCTTGGAACCAACACATTTAATGAGGCTTATATACAATTGAAACATAGTGTTGTAGACGAACATATACATGCAGTTTTATTCTATTCGCTGGAATTGATAGTTCTGCTCTTTATTGCTTATGGTGTTTGCAAGGTCATTAGTAATATCAATGAACAGAAGTTTTTTGTGAAGATAAATTATATGCTTTTCTATTATATGGGAGTTGCATTGCTCTTTTTGCCTTTGCTTCATGGATTAGGAGATGCTTTGGATACAGCCCATGATTGGAAAATCATACCTATGGATGTTCCTGTTTGGAGTGCAATGGGTACATTTCTACTTATCATTGCAGAAATTTTTCGTTACGGAATACGGATGAAAGAAGAACAAGATTTGACAGTTTAATATCAGTTGAGATGAAACGGAATTTGAATACCTTATGTTTTGTATTGGTGATGCTTTGTATTGTCGCTCTTTTATCAAATAATATAGATGCTTTACAGCTTTGCTATGAAATGGGGAAAGGTACGGCTTATACTGATGCTACACAGAGAAGTTTTTTGATAAAGACTATGATTCGTGCCGTAGATATGAATATATTGTTGATAGCAGGCATACTTTTGATTATAGTTGTCTCGAAAATAAATAAGGGACTTGTTTTTGTCTGGCAGAATATCACATTGTTCAGGTGGATCGGATATTTGTTGGGTATTCACGCTTTGGTTTCTTCTGCTATTAATTATGTGGAAAAACAGGCATCAGAGACTTTTGAAGGAAATCCGTTTGATTATCAAGGAGTGATCGCAGCAATATTCGTCTTAATGGTCGCGGAGATTTTTGCGATTGGCCTGAGAATGAAAGAAGAACAGGATCTGACGGTCTAATGGAGGATATGAAAATGAAATCGAAAAGTATAAGGATATTGAGTATTTTGATACTGCTTCTTTCTATGGTGGTGTTGGGTGACGGCTTTCAGGGCTTTAAAGACGGATGGAACAGTGCCGGCCGTGATTTGGATAAGAAGCCGGAAGGAAAGATCCATCGTGTGGAAGTGGCATTGAACCCTGCTGTCGCATATAGTTTGCCCGATACGCTGCAACTGGCGGATAATCGGAAAATACCTTATCAGATAGGAAATATCGCTTTGGGGATGAAGACCGATAAGGTCTACGAGCTGTTTTCGGGCATTATAGGATTTGTTTCCACACCGGTCTCTCTGTTCCTGATTGTTTGGGCGGGATTGTCTTTCTTCCGTTTTATCCGGGATGTGCAACGGCAGCAGATATTCATTCGTCCGAATGTCAAGAGACTCCGTGTTATTTGCTGGATGTTGTTGTTTGTCGGGATTATGAGGAATCTGTTTACAGGGGTGGACTATTTTCTGCTGTTAAAAGATAGCAGTGTCTCTTTCCCCGGCTATCAGATTGCCGGTTTTGAGTTTGAATATAGTACGTTCTTTTTAGCTCTCTTGTTCGGCCTTTTTGCCGAAATATTTGCATTGGGGGTTAAATTGAAAGAGGAACAGGATCTGACGGTTTAAAGTAAGGCGGATATGGATAAGATTGTAAAATTGTTGCTTGCCCAACTCGGATTTGTATTTTTGGGTGTTTTTCTGTCGCTTCCCTTTTTTGTGACGGAAAAGGAAGAGGAGGGAACGGATGTCTATTGGATGATATCGGGCCTGTCTTTGGGGACTCTCTTCCTTGCATGGTATATATTTTCTAAAAAATATGTCCGGTTCAATATGCAGACTTGGTCGCTCCGATCTTTGAAGGCGGTGCTCTTGACCATTTTACTGAGTTTTTCCTTTTTCTTTTTGGCGGATAGCTTGGGTAACTGGGTGAACTGGAGCAATGAACGGTGGAGCAATGGGATGAGTATCCTGCGAAAGATGAGTCATCATTCGTTCGGACTCGTGTTCCTTTTAGCCAGTCCGATTGTCGAAGAACTTTTGTTTCGTGGTTCCATACTACGTTTACTACTTGAGAAAGAAAGGTTGGCTCCTAAATATGCCATTTTAGCTTCGGCTCTGATATACGGAGCTCTCAATCCGGGCGAGAATATCCCGTACTTCCTTTTCGGCTTGCTTTTGGGATATCTTTATTACCGTTCCGGCAGTTTGAGCTTATGTATTCTTTCGACTATGATTATGAATGGAATTCCCGTTCTGCTTACAATTTGTTATCCGGATGTCCGTTCCGTATATGAATTGATGGGAGTGCTTCCTTTTATTGGGCTTGTAGTTCTGAGTGTACTACTGTCAGCCGGTTGTCTTTATGGATTGAATAGGAGTTTTGGTGTTCCGGCCTGGCAAGTATCGAGAAATATGGATGATACGTCCGGTGGTATTTTAATTAACGAATAATCAGAGGAGTAAGATATGGCTATAATAGTGAATTTGGATGTGATGATGGCAAAAAGAAAGATCGCTTTGGGCGATTTGGCTGATCGTATCGGTATTACCCCGGCAAACCTTTCGATCTTAAAAACGGGTAAAGCCAAAGCTATACGCTTTTCTACTCTTGAGGCAATTTGTAAGGAGCTCGATTGCCAACCGGCGGATATACTCGAATTTAAGGAAGATGAAACGTGATGTCCTGAGCATAAATGATTATCTTCTTACAATATGTAAGTGCTTAGGGGCGTGTGAAGGTGGATAAAGTATTTAATATTGTTAAATTGATTATATTTGCTGACAATATGTAAGTGAAATTTTGGTTGTTTATAGAATGATATCTACATTTGCACCGCAATTTGAAAGTAATCTTAAAGTAATAATTATATGAAAACTTCAGTTTTAAGTAAAAGCATTCTTGTTCTTGCAGTTATGTTCTTGTGTAATCTTGCAATGAGCGCAGCTTCTCCCAGAGAGTATATGTATGATACGAAGGAAGAGAATGGTAAAGTTATTTCAAAAGTCATTTTCTTGAATGATAATGGACTTTTAAATAAAGAAGTTAAATATGAATTTTCTTACAATGAAAACGGCAAAGTGTCAGAAAAGAAGGCATATCGCTGGAATAAAAGTAAGGATGAGTGGGTTCCCTATTATCTGACAACTTATTCATACGATGCAGAAACAGGAGAAATCAACACCACATACGGAATGTGGGATAAAAAGAAGAAAGATTTTAGCTTAAATGTCCAGAATATGGTTGCTCCGGCAACAAGTTATAACGACATTTTCTCATAATACCTATTTTAGAATATTTCATAGACACAACCGAAAATGGCGCGAATAACAAAAGACGTGAGTCCCTGTTATTAGCGCCATTTTCATTTGGTCGGCTTTTATCTTACTTGATGATCTTTTCTATCTCCGAAAGATTCTTCTCTACATCGGCGTCTGTGACTTCGTAGTTTGTCAGATCGCCTGCCAGATACTGGTCATAAGCGGCCATGTCGATCAAGCCGTGACCGGACAGGTTGAACAGGATCGTACGCGGTTTGCCTTCGATCTTAGCCTGTTCTGCTTCGCGAATGGCAGCAGCGATAGCGTGGGAAGATTCGGGAGCCGGTATGATACCTTCGCTCCGGGCGAATAACGTGGCTGCATTGAATGTTTCAAGCTGTTGGATATCTACAGCATCCATCAGGCCGTCTTTCTTTAATTGGCTGACGATAGAACCTGCACCGTGATAACGCAAACCGCCTGCATGTATATTGGCCGGGGCGAAGTTGTGACCTAAGGTGAACATCGGAAGCAGTGGCGTATAGCCGGCTTCGTCACCGAAGTCGTACTGGAATTGTCCGCGTGTCAGTTTCGGGCAGGAAGCTGGTTCTGCTGCCATGATACGGATATCTTTTCCTTGTGTCAGCTTATGACGCAAGAATGGGAATGCGATACCGGAGAAGTTCGAACCACCACCGAAACAAGCGATAACCACGTCCGGGTATTCTCCCGCCATCTCCATCTGTTTTTCTGCTTCCAGACCGATAACCGTCTGGTGGAGCATCACATGGTTCAGCACGCTACCCAATACATATTTGCAGTTGGGGGTTTGCATAGCCAACTCGACCGCTTCGGAGATAGCCGTTCCCAGGCTTCCCTGATAATTCGGGTGCTTGGTGATAATGTCGCGGCCTGCACGTGTACTCATACTGGGCGAGGCGATCACTTCGGCTCCGAACGTCTGCATGATAGAACGGCGGTAGGGTTTCTGGTTGTAGCTGACCTTTACCATATAGACAGCCAGTTCCAATCCGAAATGTTTGGCCGCCATAGCCATGGAAGCTCCCCATTGTCCGGCACCTGTTTCGGTCGTTACATTGGTTACGCCCTCCTTTTTACAGAAATAGGCTTGTGGAATAGCGGAATTCAGTTTATGAGATCCGACAGGGCTGACACTTTCGTTCTTGAAGTAGATGTGAGCCGGTGTATCGAGCGCTTTTTCAAGTCCGTAAGCGCGGACCAACGGAGTCGGACGCCAGATTTTATACATCTCGCGAACTTCTTCCGGGATTTCGATCCAGGCATCCGTCTGGTTCATTTCCTGGTCTACCAATCCTTTGGCAAATAGAGGATAGAGATCTTCAGGCTTGAGCGGTTCCTTTGTTTTGGGGTTGAGCGGAGGAAGCGGTTTATTCTCCATGTCTGCTACGATATTGTACCAGGCTGTAGGAATATCTTTCTCCTGCAGTAAAAACTTCTTACTTTCCATGATGTTGTTATGTAGTTTACATTATTAATCGATTTGGCCTTTAAGGCTTACAACTTGGAAGCAAAGTAACAAATAATATTTCGTTCTTCAAATGAAATGCCGGGAAATATATCTCTTTATGACTTAACTATTCGTTCTTAAGAATCTCGACGATAAGGATTTTCCCTTTTCCTGCCTTTACAAGTGCTGCGGAAATACAATATCCCCCCTGAAAAACGAGTAAGATGTTATCTGCTTGGTTATCAGTGGACAAGTGAAAAATATGTTTGTTAAAAAATATTACCCTTGCGGGGAATTTGAAATAGATGGGGTATAAAATCAAATTTTATGCGCTACTGTTTCGATTTGGACCAATGGGTATTTTGGAAAACAATACAATAAGGTCTGGAATGACAATAAGCTACGGTTCTTTTATACAGAAAGAAGAATGGTTTGTTAAATAATGTATGAATTGGTGGGGTGAAGATTATTCCTTATCTTGGCAAAATATTGGAAGACCGGAGAGTTTCGGTTGCTACGAATTAAGGATGTATAAGTAAATAAAGAATTTAGTACAATGAAAAGAAGAACTGCAATAGGGGCGGTTGTCCTATCCGTTTTAGCCGGAATAGGAATAGTAGGGTGTCAGCAATCCGAAATCTCCGAATCCCTTGTGACTATTGACGTAAAAGCTGATTATCCGGAAAAGGAGCTGACCCTCCAGGATTTTATGGAGGTGGAATACATCCCGTTGGAGACGAATGACGAGTTCATTACGCAAGGGAGCGTCAAGGCAATCGGGCGTGACTATTTAGTCGTGACAAACCGCATTAATGACGGTAATATTTATATGTTTGACAGGAAGACCGGTAAAGGAGTAAGAAAAATTAATAGAATGGGGCAAGGCGCCGAAGAATATGCTTTTATCAACGGGATTGTCTTGGACGAAGATAACGGGGAAATGTTTGTCAATAGTGCTTCAATGAAAAAGATATTCGTGTACGACTTGCAGGGAAACTTCAAGAGAAGTTTCAACCATGCGGAAGGGGCGGAATATTTGGAAGTGTACGATTATGACAAAGATAACCTGATCTGTTATGATATGTCTCTATATTATAAGGATGGCGAGAAAAGAGAGAACAAATTTTACCATGCGCTCATATCGAAACAAGACGGAAGTGTCACCCGGGGCATTCCAATCCCATTTGATATCGTTAAAGCACCTTTTGTACAAAAGGGAGATATGGTTGCAGTCTCTGCTGTACGTTCGATAACTCCATATCGGGAAAACTGGTTGTTGGTTGAAACCTCTTCCGATACGGTGTATCGATATACATCTGCAAAAGGTAAGTTGACCCCGTTCCTTGTGAAAAAGAGCACTACGGAACCTGAAGTTATGCTTAGCATGGGTGTTGTTACTGACCGTTATTATTTTATGCAAGCCATAGAAAAAGTGTTTAACTTCGAAAAGGGAAGAGGATTCCCGAGTTCGGACTTGATGTACGACAAACAGGAGGCTGCCGTATTCAAGCCTGTTGTGTTTAATGCGGATAATGATAAACGGGTGGAATTGGTTATGCATCCGGAAGGTGGAGAGATCGCCTCATTTCAGAGCTTGTCGGCAGATCAACTGGTTGAAGGCTATCAGAATAACGAGTTGAAAGGGCGACTGAAGGAAATCGCAGGCAGATTGAACGAAGAGTCTAACCCGGTTATCATGCTGGTAAAGCACAAGATGTAAAAGATCCTAAGTTGTTGTTTTTGTAGTGAGAGCAAACTTCCTTACCTTTGCAATCAATTTGAAAAGACGGACAATGAAAAGATACTTGCTACTCTTTGCGGCCTTGTGTATGGGTATGGCCGGTTATGCTCAGAAAAAGAATTTTTCTTATAAATTTTATGGGCAGGTGCGTGGCGATCTGTTTTATAATTCACGTGCCAATGCTGAAACGGTTGACGGGCTATTTCACCTTTATCCGAAAGACAAGAATTTGGATGCCGATGGAAATGACCTGAATGCTACGGCAAACGGGAGTTTCTATCTGCTCTATTCCCGCTTGGGAGTGGATGTGACGGGACCGAATATCGGGAAAGCCGTGACGACTGCCAAGTTGGAGGCGGATTTTCGTGGCTCCGGGAGTAATTGGGCAGTCTTGCGTATTCGCCATGCTTATGTCAACCTGGATTGGGGGAAATCAGCGGTGCTGGTGGGGCAAACCTGGCATCCGTTGTTCGGCGATGTGTCTCCGCAGATGTTGAACCTTTCGACCGGTGCGCCTTTCCAGCCGTTTAACCGTAGCCCGCAGATCCGTTACCGGTACACGTCGGGCAAAGGTTTGCAACTGACGGGGGCTGTATTGTGGCAGTTGCAGTATTTGTCTGCCGGCCCGAACGGAAAAAGCGAGGAATATATAAAGAACAGTTGCATCCCGGAAGTCTACGTTTCGGCTGATTATAAGGCAGACGGTTTGATTGCCGGCGTCGGTATGGAAATGCTGTCCTTGAAACCCCGGCAGCAGACGACGGTGGACGACCGTGTGTATAAAGTGAACGAGCGCGTGACTTCCCTTTCTTTCGAGGCACATGCCAAATATACAACTCGGGACTGGGTGATTGCCGGTAAGACCTTGCTGGCTTCTAACTTGACGCAGGCCTGTATGCTGGGCGGTTATGCGGTTACCTCTGTCGATCCGCGTACAGAGGAACAGGAGTATACGCCTTATCGCCATTCCATGACCTGGTTGAATGTGGTCTATGGCAAGAAATGGAAACCGGGAATTTTTGTCGGCTATCTGAAGAACTTAGGGACGGGAAAGGCGATCGCCGGACCGACCTATGGCGTCGGACTGGATGTGGACCAGGTGTTTACCACTAACCTCCAACTTTCTTATAATCTGCCTCACTGGAAGTTGGGAGTGGAGTACAGCCCTTCTCTTGCCTGGTATGGAGATATGAATGCGGAAAATGGTAAAATAGAGAACACGCATTCGGTGACAAACCACCGTGTGTTGGGTGTCCTGATCTATATGTTCTGATGAAAAAGATATTGGTTATAGGTGCAAACGGGTTTGCCGGGCGGAGAATTCTGGATAAACTTTCGTCGAACGGGGAATGTGAGGTTGTCGGTTGTTCTCTTCATCCGGATATCCAGCCGGGGGAAAAGCATACGTTTGTCCGGGTGGATATGAATGATTATCCGGCAGTGGAAGTCTTGTTCGATCATGTATGCCCTGATGTCGTGATCAATTGCTCGGCTCTTTCCGTCCCTGATTACTGCGAGCAGCACCGTGAAGAGGCGTATGCGATTAATGTGGCGGCGGTGGAGAATCTGGCGCACTGTTGCGAGCAGCAGGGAAGCCGCTTTATCCATCTGTCGACGGATTTTGTGTTTGACGGGAAAAGCGACCGTCTCTATACGGAAGAGGATATGCCTGCTCCGCTTAACTACTATGGCCTGACCAAGTATCAGGGAGAACAGGCGGTTGCAAGGAACTGTCGCAACTATGCGGTTGCCCGTGTGGTTGTCGTCTACGGGAAAGCATTGCCGGGACAGCATGGCAATATCCTGCAACTGGTCAAGAATCGTTTGGAGGCAGGGCAGGAGATCCGTGTCGTTTCCGACCAATATCGTACGCCGACTTGGGTGGCGGATATCGCAGATGGCGTAGAGAAGCTGGTGTATTCCGGCAATTCCGGCATTTATCATATCTGTGGCGGGGAATATCTCTCTATCGCCGAAATGGCGTACCGTGTAGCCGATTATTTCAAGTTGGATCATTCCCTGATCTGTCCCGTTACAACGGAAGAAATGAAGGAGGCAACGCCACGTCCGCGTAATAGCGGATTGTCTATTGATAAAGCGAAGCTCGAGTTAGGCTATCGCCCGCATACGCTGGAAGAAGGGTTAAGGGAAATGGCATAAAAAAAAGAGGATAGCTTTAACGCATCCTCTTTTCTGTATATTTAAATATCGTTTATCCAATATTCTTTACCTTCAACAAATACTCTGCGATCTGTACGGCATTCAAGGCTGCTCCTTTCTTGATCTGGTCGCTCACCGTCCAGAAAGTCAAGCCGTTCGGATTCGTGATGTCCTTACGGATACGGCCCACGTAGACAGGGTCTTTTCCGGCGACGAACAATGGCATCGGGTAGTCTTTCTTTGCGGGTTCGTCCTGCAGGATAACACCTTCGGCTTCAGCGAACGCCTTACGGGCTTCTTCTACACTGATCGGTTGTTCTGTCTCTACCCAAGTCGCTTCGCTGTGGGCACGCATAACCGGAACACGTACACAAGTTGCGCTCACTTCGATGTCGGAGTGCATGATCTTGCGTGTTTCGTTATACATCTTCATTTCTTCCTTCGTGTAGCCGTTATCCGTAAATACGTCTACGTGCGGGATGACATTGTAAGCCAGTTGATAAGCGAACTTCTCCACTGTCGGTTCTTCGCCTTTCAACAGTTGTTCATATTGTTTTACCAGTTCGGCCATAGCTGTTGCGCCTGCACCGCTGGCAGCCTGGTAAGTCGATACGTGTACGCGTTTGATATGCGACAGGCCTTCGATCGCCTTCAATGCAACGACCATCTGGATAGTGGTACAGTTCGGATTGGCAATGATACCACGCGGACGATTCAGTGCATCTTCCGGGTTCACTTCGGGAACAACCAAAGGTACATCGTTGTCCATGCGGAATGCGCTGGAATTGTCGATCATCACAGTACCATGTTTCGTAATGGTTTCTGCGAACTCGATAGAAGTACCGCCACCGGCCGAAACAAAAGCAACATCGATTCCCTTGAAGTCGTCGTTATGCTTAAGCTCCTTGACGGTAATCTGTTTACCACGGAAAGTATAAACACGTCCGGCACTGCGAGATGAGCCAAAAAGCACCAGCTCATCCATCGGGAAGTTTCTCTCGTCGAGTACGCGCAGGAATTCCTGTCCTACCGCTCCACTCACTCCAACAATTGCTACTTTCATTTTGAGCACTAATTAATTTGTTTATAGAAAAAATAGTATAACTTTACAACGTCTACAGAAAGCTTTGCGCTTCCTTCATTACAACGCTTTGGGGTGCAAAGATATACAATTTATAAACAAAACTAGAAGGCTATGAAACAATTTATTCTTTTTCTCTTCGTATTACTTCCTTTTTGTGTGAATTCACAGGTGAATGAGACGTTTGATGGCCCGACGTTGGGGGTCGACTGGATCGGCAAGGACAGAGGGCAGTTTGCAATCAATGCCGATGGCAGGCTTCAGTTGAATATCGAACCGACTGAGTCAGGTACTGCTTCCATCGGCAAAGAAATCGCCTATTCGTCCGATATGCAATGGGAGTTTGATGTGCATATGCAGAAGTCTCCAAGTGACAAGAATAAACTATATGTTTACCTGTACCAAGAGAATGACGAACGCTTTTGTTATGTGCATATAGGAAATGTCGGCTATAAGGAATTAGGCTTGAAACATCATGGCAATACCGATTTGATATCGCCTCAGACAGAATTCGAGGCCTTTCCTCTGCTGCTGCACGTGAAAGTGACGCTTGAAGATCACGAACGTTGGAATTTATATTACAAAACCGATGAAATGACCGGATATCGTTCGGAAGGTTCAGCCTTGTTTGCGACAGACGAATCGGTAGGGAAAGGCAATCTGATCTTTACATTTTATTATACGAAGACATTGAGCGATTTGTTCAGTATCGACAATGTGCGTATTCTCAACCAAGTGACAGAGACTCCACTCGAACCGGAGATACCAGACAAACCTGAAATCTTGCCGAATCTCATAGAAGTAGAGCCGTTTTCGGCCTCTAATCTTTTGTTCTCTTTCGACAGTCCGGTCGATATCTCCGATGCGGTTTTCAATATCTCGACTATTGGAGACGCCTATACAAAGAGTTATGTGGATACCGATACTAAACGGGTTGTCAGTACCTTCTTTGAGAAAAAAATGCAGACTGACTGTTCGTACACAATCTCTTATACAGGATTAAAGTCATTGTCGGGAAAGGCGATGCAAGATGAATGCTTGGAAGTCATATTGCAGGAAGAAGGCTCGGATCCTTCTCCTGAACCGGATCCTGTGCCAGGCAGACCTGATTCGTATCCAAAGGGATCAGTCGTTATCAATGAGGTTATGGCAAAACCTGGGAACGGGGGAATGGTGGAGTATGTTGAGTTACGCAACATGACTTCTGCTTCCGTTTCCTTGCATAAATGGGAGTATAAGAATGTGACGGGCAGGAAAACGAAAGTCTTGCCGAATATCGATTTGCCGGCTGGTGGATATGCTGTTCTGTTGGACGATGAAGAGAAGTTGTCCGTTCCTGCCCAAGCAGCGCTTATCCTGCTTGAAAAGTTTCCGGCATTGAACGACAATGGTGCGACGCTACAGTTGTGGGATGCTGCCGGGAATAAGATAGAAGAGATGACGTATGATGCTGCGACCTCCGGTGTGTCTTGGGAGCTGTCGGAAGGGAGATGGCTGCTTTCTACCGCCGTTTCGGGAGGAACACCCGGAGCAGTTAATTCTAACCCTCAAATAGAAGAAAAGCCGGAAGATCCTGACGATCCCGACGAGAACCCGGAGGGTCCAGAAGAGCCGTCTGTCCCGGATGAATTCGAACCTGTCCTCCCAGGAGAAATCATCATTAACGAGTTGCTCCCCGATCCGTATGCCGGAGGCAGCGAATATATCGAGTTGTATAACCGCTCGGAGCATGCCTTGTCCTTGTCCGCCCTTTCTCTCGCCATCCGTAAATCGGACGGGACGCTCAGCACCCGCTATCCTTTGACTTCTGTCCCGCATAATCTGAAAGCAAAAGGTTATCTCCTTTTGACCAAGAATTTGGAAGGCGTAACCTCTTTCTACGACATTGCCGATCTGTCTGCTCTTTGTGAGTTATCCAAACTTCCTATCCTTGCTAATACCTCTTCTACTTTGGCATTGCTTCGTACGGCAGATAAAATAGTAATAGATGAAGTCGCCTATTCTTCTAAATGGCACGCCCATTCGGTCAAAAACGTCAAAGGAGTCGCTCTTGAGCGTATCGATCCGGATGCCGCTACGCAAGATCCTGCCAATTGGACTTCCGCTTCCAAAACAGTAGGTTGCGGTACCCCCGGCTATCAGAACTCCCAATATAAAAATGCTTCATCGGGCGATGCTACGGGAATAGAGCCTCCGGTGTGGATAGAAGAATCCGGCAGCTACACCGTTTCTTACCTGCTCGATCGTCCGGGATATAGCTGTCGCGCTTTCGTTTTCAATACCTCCGGGCTGCGTGTTGCCGAGATATCCAATCATGAGTTGTTAGGCATCTCCGGCAAAATCATATGGAGTGGCATAGCTAACAACGGAAGTCCGTTGCAAGCAGGTATCTATATCTTCTATGCTGAAATATATCATCCCGAAGGTATGGTGAAACGCTTCAAGAAAGCTTTCCTGATCAGGTGAAGAAGGTTTATTCATAAACCGCCTGATACCAGCTAACCCTTTGTTGATACCATTCGAGCATTTTGGGTAGAGATTCTTGCGGAACGAAAACGGTCAGGCCGCAATAGCTGTTAATCGGCAATGCGTTTCCTATGGCGGCGTAGTAGGACTTTGGCGTATGTGCCTTGTAGACGACTGCTTTGTCCAGGCAACTGATGAAACGGTCGTATTGTTCGGCTGTCGCCAACTGCTTGATATAATCATTGAAGTCATAGAGCATTCCCGGGCTGCGGTATAAATATTCCAATCTTTGCATCTCCTTTAGATCGAGGCTGTAAATATCGCTTTCGGTCTTATCTGCCAAGATATCATGTGTTACGCTTTTCAGATTATCCAGTTCGCTCGTTTTCGTAAGCGATACGGTCGCATACGGATAGGAATCGTTCAGATAATAGTTGTAGAAGGTTTCGCCTACCTTTTCCAATTGTAGGTCGGTAGCGAACAATTGCGGCATCATCTCTTTATAAGGCCATCCGTCCGCCAATGTCTCTGTCGGGGAAGCTAAGATATATTCTGCTTTGTCTCTAAGTTCATATGCACATTCGATGCTTGCCATATAGCAGGCATCGAACAGGATAAAATTAAATACGTCGTCCGGCAACCCCTTTGCCAGGTCGTCGATCTCCATCCAGTTGTTGCCGTCCTGTCCGAACGCTTTCAGTTTATTCTGGTAGTCGGAAGGAAGCCAGGCAGTCCCGTGGCTCCATAACACCAATCCGTAACTGTCTGCCGGATATTGTGAAACCACTTCGCTGATCACGCTCCGCATCACGTCCGGATCAGCAGAGTTCTGTTTTTCATAGTCCTTCAGATGGAATTTCTTGACAATGCCGTTTTCTTCTTTTATCTGAAGAAGTTCCGGGTTCGAGCCAGAAGGGGCATAATAAACGATCAGATTCCCTCCGTTAAGGTTTTTGCCGGTCGCTCCTTCTATCATGCTTTCTATGTTTTTCGAGGCGAAGCTGTTGAGGCTGTTATTGGCCATCATATAGACTAAGATGGTGCGAGGTGTCCGGGGTTCCGGGGTCTCGTTCTCGGAACAGCTTGTGAATCCTAAGCAAAGGATGATAAACAGAGTGATAAGTTTAAATTTCATATACCCCCAATACTAAATGGTTTGCTGCACAAAGATAGGTAATAAATCTGTCCGAATGTGCATTTAGTATTCGATTCTGTTTATGGACAGATGTATTTTGCTTATCTTTGTTTTCTAATTTATGTTGTAAATCAATAAATGTCGATGAATAGAGTCTATCTCGTTCTTATCTGTCTGTGTTGTGCTTTCTGTGCCCGGTCGCAGGTGGTTGCCGTCAAAACGAATGTGCTGTATGATGCCACTACGACTTTCAACCTGGGAGCTGAAGTTGCATTCGATAAACATCTTTCGCTGGATATTTCCGGCAATTACAATCCTTGGACTCTCCCGGACGATAAATCCATTAAGCACTGGCTCGTACAACCGGAGTTGCGCTATTGGCTGCATGAACGGTTTAACGGGCATTTTTTGGGTGTCCATGCCCTGTATGCCGATTATGATGTGGCAGGCAAGACACTTTTGAATGTGATGAAGTCCGATTATGCTTATGAGGGCAATGCCTATGGGGGCGGTATTTCGTATGGCTATCAGTTGTATCTTTCACCCCATTGGAATATCGAGTTTACTGCCGGAGTCGGATATGTTCGTTTCAAGTACGACAAAACGCCTTTCCCGGTGGGCCAGGAGGCGGCAGGCAGTTATCGGAATGACTATTTCGGGCCTACCAAGTTAGGGATAAGTATCATGTATATCATTAAATAAGAACTTTATGAGAACAATTCCATATATCCTGTTTTTTCTTTTTACCGTCTTGTCCTGTCCTGCTCAGGAACTTCTGTCCGATTACCGGGGAATGGTGTATGTAAGAGAAAATAGTATCGAGCAGCAGGGAGATAACTTGATGTTGAATTTGCAAATCGACTTGTCCGGATTGTCCGTAGGCCGCTACCAAAGCCTGGCGATTGCACCGATGCTCCGTGAAGGGCGCGATTCGCTGAAGCTTCAACCGATCGTTGTGAACGGAGCCAATAAGCAGAAGATGTACGAACGGACCCTTGCCTTTAAAGGAAAAGTTGTGGCTGATGACGGGGGGTATCTGGTTGTGAAAAATCAACCGACCTTACTTCGGGAGGTTACTTATCGGATGGCAGTCCCTTTCGAGTCTTGGATGAAGGGAGCGGAGCTTGTCTTGGTCGGCGAACTGAAAAATTATGATGGTGTTACAAAGGAGGTCTATATAAATATTTTGACGGATAATCTAATCTTTTGATGCGCGGTGTGTCAGAACGTACTTGTCCCCGCGCTCGGTAAATGCGGGTCGTTACACTAACGGATTTACTATTTTATAGAGAAAATGCCAAAATGCTCGACACCCGACATCTTTTACTTTTATCATTTTGATAAATAGACGATTATAAAGGTGTCGTTCTGGTGTCGTTCTGGTGTCGTCCTGGGTGATGCCGGTTTCAACATCCGGTATCACCCGGAATCAGTCTCCGATAACCGGCAAACTAATCCGTTTCGTGCCATCAACTAAGTCAAAACACCCGAAGAACTAAATGATAACATATAGTAAAGTATGTATAGGCAGTTACTGCCTGTTGCCTATAGGTAGTACTACTAATTGGTGATATGTAGTACTATGTATTCGTGATAAGTAGTACTACATATAAGTAATATACAATATGTTTTGAATTAGTTTACTATGACTTTCGAGTTAGTTTAGGGTATGTTCCGGATTAGTTGTTCGATGAGAGCGGAAAATTCCGGATGAAGTGCCGGAAAATAAAAAGGTATGATCCGTATTTGCCAATAACAGGTTCTTGTTGCTAAAAATAAACCGTCTCATTGCTTGAACCTCCATCTGTCCAGGGATTGATGCTGCCGGAGAGATGGATGTCTTTCGCCTGTAAAGTGAATTCGTAGGTTTGTTTCTTTCCTGACTCGAATGCTTTTAAGGACTCGATGGTGTACTCTTTCCCGCTCATACGCACGATAAACACGGGCTTAGGAACCGGAAAAAGCAAATAGTCGGTAACGATCGTCTGTTGCGCTGGAATGACAGGCGTATTTAAGCCTTTGATAAATGTATAGGTTGCAGTGGAAACCGCCTGTGTCAGTTTGCCTGTTTGAATATCGAGTTGCAAAGTCGGGGAGTAATTGGCTAAAGAGATGCTTTCTAAAATCATCTCTTCTTTGATATCATCATCTTTTTGGAATTTGATGGTGACGGCGGAAAGGAGGTGGTTGAAAGCGAGGTTAACCGCTTCTTCGTTTGTGGCTTTACTCCGGTTCAATACGGGAGTGGACCACATGATGTCTTCTTGTTTGCTTAGATCGAATGGAATGCTTCCAGGTGTATGGGTGGCCGACTGTATATAAGGATAGTAAGCGTAGAAATTTAGCAAGGTGTCAGGAGTGATGGGATAATGGGCGTCTGTCGAAGCTGCTAATTCAGTGTCGCCGGCTTCTTTGGTATAGAGATTGTTTGCCAGATCTTTACGGAGTGTCGTATTGACGCTTCCGTCGTTTTTATGATGTCCCCAGGAAAAGACTCCGATTTGGGAGTTGTCGGGAAGGGTAGTTCCGGTAATGATGGACTTGGTGGTAAGGGTTTGGATACGGGTGGAAAAGTGGATGGCTTGTGATGGCGTTACTTCTACCAGTGGTACATCTGTTTCATTACAACCAGATAGTATAAGAAGTAATAGTCCAAACGTGTATTTGATGATTTTCATTTGTTATGATTGACTTGTGAAAGGAATAAAGCTATAAAGGGCTATGTCACAACTGCCTTGTTCTCGTATTTGATTCCATGGCCGTCAAATGCGAGGACAAGAAGATTTCGACACAGCCCTTTAAGGCTTTCTTTAATTAATCAAATGTTCCACTTCCAGAAGTAGTACCTGTTCCCCAACCTGTAATAGTTGCTGTTGGTTCAATACCTGTTGCACTGAATGTTAATGTGATCTTATGTGCATTACCAATTGTTGCTGCTCCAGTCATTGTAATAGTGACCTCTTTTTCTGTAACATTGTCTGTCGCAACGAGTAAAGTGTAACTTTCAGCAGGCTGTAACATTAGATAACCAACGTTTTGAGCATCTGCTGTCACTGGCATGTCAATGTTTGCAATCTCTTGATCATCGTTCTGATTACGAACAGATAAATTTGTTTTGTCTGTAGTATTTGTCCAGTCTAATGTAGTTACTTCATTATCACTAAATGTCATTTTGGGTTTGGTTAGAGCATCTTTTACCTTGATGGAAACTATCTTTCCAAATGTTGCTTTTGCTGCTTCGCTTCCAATGACTTCAAATTGTAATTGAGTTAATAGATGTTTGAATGATAAAGGGGCCATCTGTTGGCCATCTGTTTTTGAACCACTAACGGCTTTTGCAATTATTATATCTTTTGTTCCATCTATAGTCCATTCGACTTGTCCAGCAGTATTTGTTCCTTCAGGGCTGTATGCAATTAAATGCGATTTATTGCTTGCATTTGCATTATAATATAATTTAGTTGCATTTGTAAAATCAATTTTCCCATCTGTACTTAATTGAGGAGTGGATGCCACAGTTGCTACATCTGTCCAAACTGCTGATGGAGCGTCTGGAGCTGCAACAATTTGTAACGGAACAGTTGTTGTAGGATAATTGGCATTACCATCAGTTCCATTTTCAATAGGGGTCTTTGTTAATATAACGCCAGCGCTCAACTTTATCTCCACCTTATCCTGATTACCGCCAGTCACTTCGTCAATCACATCGCTTTCGTTTGAGCAGCTGCTCAAAACTGAAATGCTTGCTATTGCAAGCATGCTTACTACTAAATTTTTCATGATATTCTTTTTAAAATTGTTATTATACCCTATATTGCTTATCATTTATTCGATGATTAGACTGTCTCCGGCTGCTACTTCCCAATGGTTGATTTTGACTGTGAAAGTGGGGTCGGGAACGACGGAGGCTTCTATGGCTACGTCTATGTCGTGGCCTTCGGTTTCGTCGATGGAGGTTCCTAAGTCGATGGTGGAAGAACTGTTGCTACCGTCGGATAAGGTAAAATTTAATGTTACCTCATGAGTGGGAGTCTCCGGTTTTTCCGATGGTTCTTCTCCTTTTTCTTTAGGTTTTCCCAGTATTAGAATGTTTGCATTTACTCCTTCCTCTGAAGGGGTGGTTTCGAATGTCAGGTCTGTCTTCTCACCGGTTACAATCTCCTGTCTGCTTAGATTGATGGAAGTCGACATACCGCTGATGGTCCCTTTACAATTTGTTATCTTCTCCATTCCGTCTACTTTGACCTTGATGGACAGGTTACGGACCAATGGTTCGGGAGTGAATTCAATTAACTCGTTGCTCCCGGCTTTTATTTCTAATTCTTCAACAACAACCCCGTATAAGGGGATTTTTCCTGCTTGAGCGCTTTCGGCCGCCTTTGTCGTTTGAAGGTAAGCCTCGGCTGTTTCAAACTTATTGGTGTTTCTAAAATCGATGTCTGCGGCATCACAATTAAATATCAATAATTTATAGCGGGCAGGCGGCAATGTGAAACTCAATTCATCGGCATCATCTTCCATCTGGATGACTGAACCTCCGTCTGTCGGATAGAAACAGTATCTAACCCGTTCCGGGGCCGGATATCCTTTCAAGCGCTTATCCCATTTGAAGGAATATTGTATGTCGCCCTGTTTGTCCAGACTCGGTGTCTTTTCCGTACTGCATCTGATCAGTGTGATGATAATGCAACAAATGGTAAAGACGATTCCTGTTTTTATACAATTCTGAATGTTCATTCTTTAAATAAGTATTGATAATCAATACTATTTTTTCTTTATGTCGCAAATATAGAGGGATAACAGGTAGCTGGAATTGCTTTTTTTAATCAAAAGGTTGCAAAACCTATGAAATATATTGATTTTTATACGTTTTCGTCTCTTTCGTTACGGATGGCCCGCGGAGACTTGCCGAAGTTAGCCCGGCAGAAGTGGGAAAAGTTAGACAAGGATTCGAAGCCGTACTTATAGCAGATCTCGGATATGCTTGCATTCGTGGTGGTCAGGTCGTTTTGTATATCCAGGCATTTCTTTTTGGTCATCCATTGGTAAGCCGGCTCTCCGAATGTCTCTTTGAATAAACGCCGGGAGGTGGGAGTGCTATATCCTCCTAATTGCGCAAAAGACTCGACATCTTTTGCTTTCAGGTAGTTTTGCATGACAAAGTAGCGGAATGTTTGGCTATACCTATATATAGGTGCATAGAAATTGGCAATCTCTTTCAAGGTATAGTAGCAGTTGAGCAGGAAATACAACTCCGTCTGCTTGGCTTTCAGGAATTCCGCACACAGGAGATCATTGTTGAGGTACATCTTGAGCCCGTTGATAAAAAGGCGCAACGGGAAACACATATCCATGACGACCGGGAGCATGGGAGACTCTTTCGCCAGTTCCAGTCCTTTGTTGAAACGGTCGGTACAAATGTTTTGCGGAGCCTCGAACAGGTAAAGGATGCATTCCGTAGATTCCAGGATGTGGAACTCTACACGTGAACCGATCGGTTGCATGATGAACTGCCCGTCATGAAATACCGTGCCCGGATGCTCGTCGCTGGTTACCCGAACGGAGCCGGATATCAGAAAATAGATCGTATTTTGTGAACACCGTTCTTTCGGGATCATCATTCCTTTCAGGAAAGAACGGTATTTGAATATCTGCTTCTGATAGTGGGAGCAAGAAGAACAGTCTGTATATTTCTGACAGATAAAATCAGACATCCGTGGCTGAATTTAAAGTTTTACCTTTTTGCTTTTACCTTGATTTTCATTATGGAAACGGTCTACGGCTGTGACTACATAACGGTATTTGTGTTTCCCGTCGTTGTAGGGCAGCAGATAGTTCGTCTCGCGTGTGACCGCTACGATCTTGGAAGGATCGTCCAGATTGACCAGCTCCTTGTTTTCGAAGCGGTAAATGACGAAATAGCTTGCCAATTCGGGATTGGTCTTGCTCTGTTCCGCCTGCCAGTGCAACATATATCCCTGGGCTGTCCATTCGGTTTTCAGTTTCTTGACCTCTTGCGGAGCCCGGTTGTGCAGATGGGTATAGGCCGGGATCAAGGCTGGATAGCGGTGGTAGTTCCGTTTCAGGCTGTCGGCTACACCCTTGTTGTTCCAGAGTATTTCGTTTGCGGGCCAGAAGCAGTTACCTTTTACTTTCGAGAGCGAACGTTCGTAAAGCATTTTGCGGGTGAGCTGGTCTGCTTTCATGGTGCGTGCTACGTCTTGGCCGATATACAGATGCGTGCCTTCCCGTGTCGCGTTTTTGTTCCACCATTGGATCAACGTGATATAGTCGGCTGCCGGATGTCCGATCTCCCAATATATCTGTGGAATGTTATAGTCTATCCAACCCTCTTTTACCCAGTGTGTCACGTCTGCATACAGGTCGTCGTAGTTTTGCAGTCCGTTGGTGTTGCTGCCTGAACCGTCGGGTGTACTTTTCTTGTTGCGGTAGATACCGAACGGACTGATACCGAATCTTACCCAAGGTTTGGATAACAGGATGGTGCGCTTGATCTCGCGAACCAGCTTGTTCACATTTTCCCTTCGCCAGTCTGCACGTTGTGATGCTTTATATCCTTTGTTCAAACCGTATTTCTGAAAACTTTTGTCGTCCGGGAAAGGCATACCCGCTACCGGATAGGGGTAGAAATAGTCGTCCATATGGATCGCGTCTACATCATAACGGCTGACGATATCCCGTACCACGCGACAGATGAACTGCCGGCTTTCCGGTAATCCCGGGTCAAACAGGATTTGCTTGTTGTAGGTCACGAACCATTCCGGATGCTTATTATATATATGTGAATCTGCAAAACGGGTATTCCCGGCTGTGCTTGCCCGGTAAGGGTTCAGCCAAGCGTGAAATTCCATATTCCGCTTGTGGCATTCTTCGATCAGGAAAGCCGTCACGTCGAAGTCTCCGTCTGGGGCGAGCCCCTGCCTGCCGGTGTAGAAACGGCTCCAAGGTTCGATATCCGATTTATAGAAAGCGTCGGCTTCCGGGCGTACCTGGAAGATGATAGCGTTGATCCCGCATTTTTGCAGATAGTCGAGTTTGCGGATAAAGTCTTTCCGCATTTGTACGGGTGTCATATCCTTGTATTCTCCCTGGAAAGCCGTCTGTATCCAAGCCCCGCGAAATTCCCGTTTCGCTTCTTTTCCAGTCGGTTGCTGCGGTTTTTGTTGTGTCGTCTTACATGACGTTACTGCTCCAAGCAGCAAGATCAGTAACAGACGAAGGTATTTTGCCATCATGAAGTCTGTGAGTTTGAGATTCTTTTGTTTGTTGTCCTATACACTTTGTACAAGCCGACACAAAGATAATAAAAGTTTAAAAGCCTCTATCTTTTTTATGTTATAAACAATGGTTTTGGAGATAACGCTTGATAAAAACTTATTTGAAAAAGCATTTTTGAAAACATATAAATCAATATAGAAAACAGAAGCGAGGATAATCTTATTACTTTTACCGCCGGAATCTTAAAAGAACAGATCATGAGGAAACCTCTGCTTAAAATACTGCTTTGCCTTTCACTATTGTCCCCTTTTACGGGGAGTGGCCAAGATAAAAATGTGCTTGAATCCGGCTTCGTGAATCCGGAGAAGCAAGTACAGACTTCCGTTTATTGGTATTGGATTTCTGGGAATATCTCGGAAGAAGGGGTGAAGAAAGACCTGTATTCGATGAAAGAAGCCGGGATCAACCGGGCTTTTATCGGGAATATCGGGCTGGAAGGAATCCAGACGCCTTATAAGACTGTGCCGTTCTATAGTGAAGAATGGTGGAAAATACTGCACGCAGCCCTTAAAACAGCAACGGAATTAGGAATAGAGATCGGCATCTTTAATTCACCCGGATGGAGCCAGTCGGGTGGACCGTGGGTGAAACCGGAGCAGGCGATGCGTTATCTGGCATCGGTAAAGGCGGAAGTCAGTGGAGGAAAACAGGTAGAGGTGATTTTGACGAAGCCGGATAAGGACTTTCAGGATGTAAAGGTGATCGCTTTTCCATCTATCGGGAAGAAAACAACCCGGTTGTCGGCAGCAAATACTAAAGTGACATCTGCTATGTCTTTGCAAAATCTGAACCATTTGGTTGACGGGAATAAGGAAACAGTGATGCTTTTTACGGAAAAAAGCGAAAAGCCGGTGGCGATCGATTTCAGGACGGATCAACCGTTTACTTTACGCAGTTTGCAAATCTTCCCTGCCCGCCAGCCGATTCAAACCAATGCCCGTTTATTAGTAAAAGAGAACGGGGGCTATCGGATGCTGTCCGAATTTAAGATCGACCGTTTCAATGCGAATTTGAATGTCGGCTTCGATCCGTATGCTCCGGTTGTTATCTCTGTCCCGGAGACGACGGCAAGCGAGTTCCGGTTGGAACTGGCTAACACGGCATCCGGTACGGGATTGGGAGAGGTAGAATTCTTGTCCCTTCCTGCTGTGGAACGTTATCCCGAAAAGACATTAGCCAAGATGTTTCAGACTCCGCTTCCTTATTGGCATGAATACCAGTGGCCGGTACAACCGGAAGCGGGTGATCCCTCCCTGGTCATCGATCCGGGGAAAGTATTGGATATTTCTGCTTTCTTGCAAGGAGACCGCCTTGTCTGGAAAGCTCCGGCGGGAGAATGGACGATCCTGCGTACCGGTATGCTCCCGACGGGTGTGACGAACAGCCCGGCCGATCCCGAAGCGACCGGACTGGAGATAGATAAGATGAGCCGCAAGCATGTAGAAGCGCATTTCGAGGCTTTCATGGGTGAAATATACCGTCGTATTCCGGCTGAAGACCGTGCTTGCTGGAAAGTAGTCGTACAAGATAGTTACGAAACGGGCGGACAAAACTTTACCGACGATTTCTTGTCGGAATTCCAGGCGCGTTACGGTTATGACCCGTTACCGTTCCTTCCCGCTTATGAAGGATATGTGGTCGGGAGCGAGGATCGTTCCGACCGTTTCCTTTGGGATCTGCGCCGTCTGATTGCGGATAAAGTCGCATACGATTATGTCGGCGGCTTACGGGAGGTGTGCCATAAATATGGCTTGACGACCTGGTTGGAAAACTACGGGCACTGGGGGTTCCCCGGTGAGTTCCTGCAATATGGCGGACAATCGGACGAGATAGGAGGCGAGTTCTGGAGTTTTGGCGATTTGGGGAATATCGAGAACCGTGCCGCCTCTTCCTGCGGACATATTTATGGAAAGCAGAAGATTTCGGCCGAATCGTTCACCAGCGGCGGGACGCCTTTCAGTTGTTATCCTGCCATGATGAAACAGCGTGGCGACCGTTTCTTTACGGAAGGAATCAATAATACGTTGTTGCATGTCTATATCTCGCAACCTTCGGAAGAACGGGAGCCGGGGATGAACGCTTGGTTCAGCAGCGAATTCAACCGGTTGAACACTTGGTATCCGCAGATGGATTTGTTTACATCCTATCTGAAACGTGTCAACTATATGTTGCAACAAGGTTTGAATATTGCCGATGTCGCTTATTTCATCGGCGAAGATGCTCCCAAGATGACCGGTATCGTAGAACCGGAACTGCCGAAAGGCTACCAGTTCGATTATATCAATGCCGAGGTGATCGAACGCGACCTCTTTGTTAAAGACGGTTTGCTGACGTTGCCTCATGGTACGCAATACCGAATACTGGTACTTCCGAAGCTTGAGACCATGCGTCCCGAACTGCTTGCCAAGATCGGGAAACTGATCGAAGACGGGGCGGTTGTCTTGGGGCCTGCTCCGAAACGTTCGCCGAGTGGCGAATCTTTTCCGATGGCTGACAGGCAGGTTAAGAAATTGGCCGACGAATTATGGGGCGGTCTGGACGGGCGGAACGTGAAGGCTGTTAAAAGAGGAAAAGGTGAGTTGTTGTTGGGCATGACGATGGAAGAGGCCTTGATGCATATCGGTTGTGTACCGGACTGCGGATTGCCGGCGGATGCTCCGGTTCTCTACGGACACCGTTCTGCCGGAGATGCCGAGATCTATTTTGTCTCCAATCAGAAAGACGAGACGGTCGAGATCAGTCCGGAATTCCATATCCGTTCAAGGCAACCGGAGTTATGGGATGCGGTAACCGGCCGTATTCGTATGCTTCCTGCTTATGAAGAGACAGCTACGGGGACAGTTGTTCCTTTGAAGTTGCATCCTTATGAGAGTGCTTTTGTCGTGTTCCGCCGGCCGGCCGTAAAGGCTGAGGGAACGGAACTGGAATTGAACTATCCGGTTCCGCAGACGCTTGTCCGCCTGGATGCTCCTTGGAGAGTCTCCTTTGAGGAAAAGAGAAGAGGACCGGCAGTTCAAACCTTTGCCCGCCTGGAAGATATCAGCAAGAACGAAAATCCCGATATCCGCTATTATTCCGGTACGATTTGGTACGAGACGGAATTTAAATTGAAAAAGAAACTGGAAGGCGAATTGTATCTGAATCTGAACGATGTTGGGGTAATGGCAAAAGTGAAGATCAACGGTCAGTATGCCGGGGGCGTTTGGACGGCTCCCTACCGGGTAAATGTAACGGATTGGGTTCGGAAAGGGAAGAACAAAGTCGAGATAGAGGTCGTTACCACTTGGATGAACCGTTTGATCGGTGATAGCGGTTTGCCGGAGTCCGAACGAAAAACCTGGACACCCTGCAATAGCTGGAAGCCTGCCGATACGTTGCAGAAATCCGGCCTGATCGGCCCTGTTTATCTAGAAAGTGTGAATTGATTGTTTCCGAATGTGAATGCCAGCCGTTTGCTTGGCGAAACGGCAATCCTTTTTTACCTTTGCAATGTTTATATGGGGGGCAAAATCCCCTTGTCCCTGCGCTTGACGCGGAGCCGCAAAAGAGCAAGCCTTATCAATCAGATGTTTATATGACTGGCTTTAATGCGATCCCGCGTCAAGCGCGGGAACAGGATAGTTTTGACACACCCCCCTATATGTTATGCTGATAAATCATTGTTATGTCCGAAAACAATTCTATATTCGTCAAGGGAGCTCGAATCAATAACCTGAAAAATATCGATGTCGAGATTCCCAGAGATAAACTGGTCGTTATAACCGGCCTTTCCGGTAGTGGAAAATCATCATTGGCATTCGATACGTTGTATGCGGAAGGGCAGCGCCGCTATGTGGAGAGCCTTTCGGCCTATGCACGCCAGTTTCTGGGGCGTATGAGCAAGCCGGAGTGCGACTATATCAAAGGCATTCCCCCTGCCATCGCTATCGAACAGAAGGTGAACACCCGCAACCCGCGCTCGACGGTAGGAACTTCTACGGAGATATACGAATACCTTCGGCTCTTGTATGCCCGTATCGGGAAAACTATCTCTCCTGTCTCCGGGATGGAAGTGAAGAAACACCAGGTAAGTGATATTGTGAAAGAAGTTTTAGGCTACCCTGCCGGAACACGCTTTGCCGTATATGCTCCTGTCGTCCTGCCGGATGGGCGTGGCATCAAGGAGCAGTTGGAAATCTTGCAAAAAGAAGGCTATACCCGTTTGTCCATTGGCGAGACCGTTTACCGGATCGGTGAAGTATTGGCGGATGACACATTGCTTTCCTCCCCGGTGATCGAACTGTTGATAGACCGTCTGGTCGTATCGGATGACAAGACATTGAAAAGCCGTCTTGCCGATTCCGCCGAAACGGCTTTCTTCGAAGGGCACGATACTTGTATCATCCGTATCTACACATCCGAAGGAACAGTTGTAAAAGAATATTCCAAGAAATTCGAGGCTGATGGTAGGGTGTTCGAGGAACCGACCGATATGATGTTCAGTTTTAATAACCCGTTAGGTGCCTGCCCGACTTGCGAAGGTTTCGGGAAGGTGCTTGGTATCGATGAAAATCTGGTCGTGCCGGATAAAAGCCTGTCCGTTTTCCAGGGAGCGGTAGTCTGCTGGAAAGGTGATGTGATGGGAGAATGGCTGAAAGAGTTTATTGTGAAGAGCGAGAAATATAACTTCCCGATCCATCGTCCTTATTACGATCTGACGCAAAAGGAGAAAGACTTGCTTTGGCACGGTGCCCGCGGACTGCACGGCATCGACGATTTTTTTAAGTTTGTGGAAGAGAACCTTTATAAGATACAGTATCGTGTGATGTTGGCACGTTATCGCGGAAAGACCGTTTGCCCGACTTGTAAAGGGTCCCGCCTGCGTCCTGAAGCCCTCTATGTAAAGGTAGGGGGAAAGGATATTGCGGAACTGGTTACCCTTCCGATCACGGAAGCAAAAGCCTTTTTCGATCACCTTCAACTTGACGAGAACGAGGCATCCATTGCCAAACGTTTGCTGACGGAGATCACTAACCGCCTGCAATTCCTGTTGGATGTGGGGTTGGGCTATCTGACGCTTGACCGCCTGTCTTCCTCCCTTTCCGGAGGAGAAAGCCAGCGTATCAATTTGGCGACCTCTTTGGGGAGTAGCTTGGTCGGGTCTCTTTATATATTGGACGAGCCGAGTATCGGGCTCCATTCTCGCGACACTGATTTGCTGATCAAGGTGCTCCGGCAATTGCAGGCATTAGGTAATACGGTTGTTGTGGTGGAGCATGACGAAGAGATTATCCGTGCGGCCGATTACATTATCGACATCGGTCCGAAGGCCGGTCGCCTGGGTGGGGAAGTGGTCTATCAGGGTGATGTGGACGATTTGAAAACCAGTAGCAACAGCTATACCGTCCGGTATCTGACGGGAGAGGACCAGATAGAAGTGCCCCTTTATCGTCGTCCCTGGAATAATTATATCGAGGTGAAAGGTGCCCGTAAAAACAATTTGAAAGGGATTGATGTGAAGTTCCCTTTGAATGTGATGACAGTCGTAACAGGTGTCAGCGGTTCGGGTAAAAGCTCGCTCGTGCGTGATATTTTCTACGAAGGTGTCAAGCATTATTTAGATGAGGCTGCCCGCTTGATGGTTGACTGTTCCGGCTTGGAAGGCGATATGCACATGATCAAAAGCATCGAGTTCGTCGACCAGAACTCCATCGGCAAGAGTTCCCGTTCCAACCCGGTGACCTATATCGGGGCCTACGATGAGATCCGTAAACTTTACGGTGAGCAGCCTTTGGCTAAGCAGATGGGCTATTCGGCTGCCTATTTCTCTTTTAATAAGGAAGGCGGGCGATGTGAAGAATGTAAAGGAGAAGGAAAGATCACGGTCGAGATGCAGTTCATGGCCGATATCACCCTCGAATGCGAAACCTGCCACGGCAAGCGCTTCAAACAGGATGTGCTCGATGTCGAATATCACGGTGCGAGTATCTATGATATGCTGGAAATGACCGTGAACCAGGCGATTGAGTTCTTTGGACAATATCCGGGATCACAGGAAAAGAAGATCGTCAAAAAGCTGAAGCCCCTCCAGGATGTCGGGTTGGGGTATATCAAACTCGGACAGACTTCATCCACTTTGTCCGGTGGTGAAAATCAGCGTGTGAAACTTGCTTACTATCTGGGCCAGGAGAAACAGGAACCGACGCTTTTCGTCTTTGACGAGCCGACGACCGGTCTGCATTTTCATGATATCAAGACGTTGCTGAAGGCTTTCAACGCCCTGATCGATAAAGGTCATACGGTTGTCATTATCGAACATAACATGGATGTGATCAAATGTGCCGACTATCTGGTTGATCTCGGCCCCGAAGGAGGAAATGCCGGAGGAAATCTGGTTTGCACCGGAACGCCGGAGGAGGTGGCCATGTGCGAAGCATCTTATACGGGAAAATATTTAAAGGATAAACTCTGATAAAAATGGAGAGGCGTGTTAGTAAAACACGTCTGTTACGATAATTCGAGGAGGGTGTGTCAATTTGATATCATTGGACGCAGATGACGCAGAACATACAGACGGACGCAGATTTATTTTGCTGATAATTAATAATATCTGCGTTGATCTGCGCTCGTCTGCGTTGTCTGCGTCCAATGAATACCGATATTTGACATACCCTCCTCAAACTATGTCTGAATTAGTAAGCAGGATTTTGTTTCGACTATTTTATTTTTTGCTCTTTTCCTGCTCTGCAACCTGATGAACGCGGTCGGCAACATATTCTACTTTGTCCAAGCCTGCGTCTTTCAGGTTCATCGCTTCTTCTTTTGCCTTTGAAGCAAGGTGGTGGAGGTTTGCGTGGAGGCAACGGAATTTACCATCATCTTCCATTTTGCGGAGTACATAACCTGTGACAACTCCGACTACCATACCGATTAATAAATCTTTCATACCATTACGTTTTTAAATGATTACTACTTTAGAAACTGTTTCTTAGTTTTATTCCCTCAAAACAAGAGGTAAATCCGTATTGTTTCGGTTTTTAAAGTATTTATAGGTATTGCGGGATTGTTTAGGTAAAAAATATACGGCAACCCGTTTCTTTCCGCTGAAAGAGGATTGCCGTATAAAAGTTAGGAATAAGGTCTTGGTGATTTCTTCGCGTCTTCAAAATAAGTAATATAAGTGTGTGTTTCTCTTTTCTACAGACAAAGGTAGAAGGGAGATGTTACAAAATTGTTACAGTGGGTGTACAGTCTCGTTAAAATGTTTTACTAAAATAAAGGACTGCTATTGCTGGGTCATTGAAATACTGTATTTTTGTGGGTATAACAATCAAATAAATCAAGACAATATGGCTCAGTACAAACGTATCCTGTTGAAATTAAGCGGAGAATCGCTTATGGGAGGTAAACAATATGGTATAGACGAAGTTCGTCTGAACGAATATGCGACGCAGATCAAGGAAATTGCCGAAATGGGTGTCCAGATCGGAATTGTGATTGGTGGCGGCAACATCTTCCGCGGCCTGAGCGGGGCTTCCAAAGGCTTCGACCGTGTGAAAGGCGACCAGATGGGGATGCTGGCAACGGTCATCAACAGTCTGGCCTTGAGTTCTGCCCTCGTCGCTCAGGGCGTGAAAGCCAAAGTGTTGACTGCAATCCGTATGGAACCGATCGGCGAGTTTTATAATAAATGGCGTGCGATCGAATTGCTTGAACAGGGCCATGTTGTGATTATGTCGGGCGGTACTGGCAATCCGTTTTTTACGACTGACACAGGTTCTTCCCTGCGTGGTATCGAGATCGAAGCGGATGTGATGCTGAAAGGAACTCGTGTAGATGGTATCTATACTGCCGATCCGGAAAAGGATCCGACGGCCACCAAGTTCTCGGACATCACCTACGACGAAATCTATACGCGTGGCCTCAAGGTGATGGACCTGACAGCCACCACGATGTGTAAGGAAAACAATCTTCCGATCATTGTCTTCGACATGGATACCAATGGTAACCTGAAAAAGGTGATGAGTGGTGAAAATATCGGAACGCTGGTGCATAATTAATGCTGAAATGAATAACAAACGTATATGGGTGCTTGCGAGTGCCCTGGTGGGTTGTGTCTTCACCTTGAGCGCGCAAGACCTGACAATGAAAATAACGAAGAGATACCTCAATCTGCCGGTTTCGCATCAGGTAGACCGGACTCTGATGACATTTGATGTGGGAGGGCGGCAAGAGCGGGCGTTCGAGATTCGTTTGGCCTCAGGAAAACCGGACTATTGGGTGTTTTGTGATGTATCTGCCTTGAAGAACAAAGAGATAAAAATATCTTATACTGGGAATAAAACAGGTATAAACAAGATTTATCAAGCGGATGAAATAGCCGGACAAGATAGCTTGTATAAAGAAACCAACCGTCCGCAAATCCACTATACTCAACGTAGAGGATGGAACAACGATCCTAATGGATTGCTGTATTATGACGGTGAATATCACTTGTTCTACCAACATAATCCGTATGAACGCGACTGGGGGAATATGCATTGGGGGCATGCAGTAAGCAATGATTTGATACATTGGGAAGAGCTGCCGATCGCCCTGTATCCCGACGAACACGGTACGATGTTTTCCGGTTCGGCAGTGATCGACTATGACAATACTTCCGGCTTCGGAAAGAATGGTATTCCGGCGATGGTGGCTATTTATACGGCTGACAACCCGGAAAAGCAGGTGCAATGTATAGCCTATAGCCTGGATAAAGGACGCACTTGGACAAAATATAAGGGCAATCCGGTGATCGATTCTAAGGCCAAATGGAACAGTAAGGATACTCGCGATCCGAAAGTCTTTTGGCATAAACCATCAGGTAAATGGGTTATGGTGCTGAATGAGCGCGACGGACATTCCATATACAACTCCGACAACTTGAAAGACTGGACGTTCGAAAGCCATATTACCGGTTTTTGGGAGTGTCCTGAATTATTCGAACTTCCTGTCGATGGGAATAAGGACAATACCAAATGGGTGATGTACGGTGCTTCCGGAACTTATATGTTGGGTGCGTTTGACGGAAAGAAATTTACACCTGAATCCGGCAAATATTACTATTCTACCGGTTCTATCTATGCTGCCCAGACGTTTACGAATATACCTGAGTCGGATGGCCGTCGTATTCAGGTCGGTTGGGGGCGTATCTCTCATCCGGGAATGCCTTTTAACGGGATGATGCTATTCCCGACGGAGTTGTCTTTGAGAACGACGAAAGACGGCATTCGCCTGTTTAGTAAACCGATCGAAGAACTTGAGCGCTTGCAGACCTCAGTCGGAAAGTGGAGAGCGCTGACGGCAGATAAAGCTGATGAACTGCTTCGGCAGTATAGGGATGCAGGTACATTGCGTATCCGTACAACCCTCAAATTGTCTCATGCCACAAATGCCGGCCTGAACCTGTTCGGGCAGACATTACTGGATTACGATATGAATTACAACCGGATCAATGGTGTGTTCTATTCGCCCGAAGACATGACAAGTATGGAAATCACGGCCGATATTATCTTGGATAAGACTTCTATTGAAGTTTATATTGATGATGGGGCTTATTCTTATTCGATGGAGCGTCGGCCGGACTTGAAGAACAGGGAAGGATTCCATTTTTGGGGAAATAATATCGAAGTAAAAGAAATGGAAGTATACACGTTCCGATCCATCTGGGAATAATTTTAAAAATATAAAATAAGTAAATAATGAAAGATAATAAACCTGTTGTTGTCGGTATAGGTGAACTCCTTTGGGATGTGTTGCCAACGGGGAAGCGTGCCGGGGGTGCTCCGATCAATTTTGTATACCATGCTACCCAATTGGGGGCCGAAGGATATGCGGTCAGCGCGATCGGGGACGACGTGTTCGGGGCGGAGATCGTCCAGGAGTTGGATAAGAACGGTATCTGCCATTCGCTGGGGACAGTCGAATATCCTACCGGAAGCGTGATGGTGGAGTTGAGAGACGGTATCCCAACCTATACGATTATAGAAGGTGTCGCTTGGGATCATATACCGTTGACTCAGGAAGCCATCGACCTGGTGAAAAAAGCAGATGCTATCTGCTTCGGTACGTTGGCGCAGCGTTCATCCGAATCGCGTGCGACGATTCATGCGTTGCTTTCCTATGCTCGTGAAGAGGCACTTCGGTTTTTCGATATCAATATCCGCCAGTCTTATTACTCGAAGGAGTTGATTGCCAGTCAGCTGGAAGAGGCGAATGTATTTAAGATCAATGACGAGGAACTCGACCTGATGCGCGAAATGTTTTCCCTTTCAGAGGATGAAGATACGGCCTGCCGCCAACTTGTCGAGCGTTACAGCTTGCGCTATATGATTTTGACTGCCGGCAGTCGCTATAGTTCTGTCTATACGGCTACCGACAAGTCGACGATTCTTACTCCCAAAGTCGAGGTGGCCGATACGGTCGGGGCGGGAGATTCTTTCTCCGGTGCATTCATTTACTCCGTATTAGCCGGTAAATCCTTGCGCGAAGCCCATCAGACTGCTGTCGGGACAGCTGCTTTTGTATGCACGAAAGAGGGCGCATGGCCTGCTTATCCTAATAAAGACTGATCATGAAAGAGAAAAGCTTGTATATAAGGCTGATCCCGGTGATGCTTGTTTTTTTCACGATGGGATTTGTGGATTTGGTGGGAATTGCTTCCAACTATGTGAAGTTGGATTTGGGACTGACGGACTCCGAAGCGAATATCTTTCCTTCCTTAGTGTTCTTCTGGTTCCTGATCTTCTCTGTCCCGACGGGGATGTTGATGAATAAGATCGGGCGGAAAAAGACGGTCATGCTGAGCCTGGTTGTTACCTTCGTGTCGTTGCTGATCCCGTGTTTTGGCGATGGCTATATGGTGATGCTGGTCTCTTTTTCCTTATTGGGGATCGGGAATGCTTTGATGCAGACCTCTCTGAATCCGCTATTGTCTAATATTATTACCGGAGACAAGTTGGCAAGCAGTCTGACTTTCGGGCAGTTTGTCAAAGCGATCGCCTCTTTCCTGGCGCCCTATATCGCCATGTGGGGAGCGACTGCGGCGATCCCTTCGCTGGGATTGGGCTGGCGTGTACTGTTTCCGATCTATATGGTGATAGCGATTGTGGCGATTTTACTGTTGGGGGCGATTTCTATCAAGGAGGAGGCTCCGGAAGGCAAACCTTCCACATTTGCCGAATGCATTGCCTTATTGGGTAACCCGTTTATCCTGTTGATGTTTGTCGGTATCATGTGTCATGTCGGCATAGATGTCGGCACGAATACTACTGCCCCGAAGATCCTGATGGAACGGTTGGGGATGGACATACATGCGGCGGCGTTTGCAACGAGCCTCTATTTTATCTTCCGTACGGTCGGTTGCCTGACCGGTTCGTTGATCCTGGCCCATTGGGCACCGAAGAAATTTTTTGTTGTCAGTGTCGTGTTGATGGTAGCTTCGATGGCAGGTTTCCTTTTGTTCGACAGCAAGGCTCTGCTATATGTCAGCATCGCTTTGGTCGGATATGGCAATTCGAACGTCTTCTCCATTCTTTTCTCTCAGGCTTTATTGTCGATGCCCCAACGGCAGAACGAAGTATCCGGCTTGATGATTATGGGACTTTTCGGTGGAACGATTTTCCCGCTCTTGATGGGCTTTGCTTCTGATGCTCTTCATTCGCAGACAGGCGCCTTGCTGGTTTTGGCAGTCGGAGTGTTTTACCTGCTTTTCCTTTTTACAAAGTTGAAGTAGTCCCGGCGGTTCGGAAATAACATATTTCCATAAACAGTTTGCCAAAAAGAAAAACTTTACTATTTTTGTTTGCCTAACAAACAAAGAAAACAAAAATATACAATCACTTATGGCAGATATAAAACAGTATGTAAAGGCGGCAGAAGAGAAGATGACCTTTGCGATCGAATATTTGGATGAACAGTTGTCTCATATCCGTGCCGGTAAGGCGAATCCGAAAATCTTGGATTGCGTGAGAGTAATGTATTACGGTGCTCCTGTTCCTTTGACAAATGTGGCTACCGTAACTGTTCCGGATGCGAGAACGATCATGATCACTCCTTGGGAGAAGAAGATTATCAAGGATATTGAAAAAGGAATCATGGATTCCGAAGTCGGTATCACTCCTGAAAACAATGGTGAAGTGATCCGTTTGGGTATTCCTCCTCTGACGGAAGAGCGTCGTCGCCAGTTGGCTAAACAGTCCAAGCAGGAAGCAGAAACTGCCAAGATCAGTGTTCGTAACGCCCGCCGCGATGCAATCGAACAATTGAAGAAGAGCATCAAAACCGACGGGACTCCTGAGGATGTCGAGAAAGACGCGGAAGCAGAAGTTCAGAAGGTTCATGACAAGTATATCAAGAAAGTAGATGAACTCTACGCTGCAAAAGAAAAAGAAATAATGACGGTATAACGAGTTGAGAGTTGAAAGTTGAGAGTTGAAAGTGACGGAATAGATCCTTCCTTTCCTCCTTTCTTTCAACTTTCAACTTTCAACTTTTAACTAACATGAGGGGATTGGTTATTAAGAATACGGGTAGTTGGTATACCGTACGCACTGACGATGGTCGCGATATAGAAAGTAAGATCAAAGGGAATTTTCGTCTGAAAGATATCCGAACCACCAATCCTGTTGCGGTCGGGGATCGGGTCAATATCGATATCAATGCCGAAGGTACCGCTTTCATCACTGAGATCGAAGACCGGAAGAATTACATCATTCGCCGTGCTTCCAATCTATCCAAGCAGTCGCATATCATTGCTGCGAATGTAGACCAGGCTATGTTGATCGTGACAGTCAACTATCCGATTACCACCACCGTTTTTATTGACCGTTTTCTCGCTACAGCGGAGGCCTATCGTGTGCCTGTAAAGCTGGTATTCAATAAAATAGACCGTTATAATGGCGGGGATCGGGAATTGCTGGACGGCTTGGTCAATCTGTATACGACGATCGGTTATCCCTGTTCTATGCTTTGTGCCCGTACTGAAGAGGGCTTGGACGGGTTGAAAGAAGACCTTAAAGGGAAGATTACCTTATTGTCCGGTCATTCAGGGGTGGGAAAATCGACTATTATCAATAAATTGATCCCCGGTGCGGATCTCCGTACTGGCGATATCTCCGAATATCATAATAAAGGGATGCACACCACTACCTTTTCTGAAATGATTCCCTTGCCGGATGGCGGTTACCTGATTGATACTCCAGGTATCAAAGGTTTTGGCACGATCGAAATGGAAGGTGCGGAAATCGCTCATTACTTCCCTGAAATATTCAAATTCTCCGCTGATTGCAAATTCAATAACTGCTCTCACCGCCACGAGCCGGGCTGTGCCGTCTTGCGTGCTGTAGAAGAACATTATATCAGCGAATCGCGATATAAAAGCTACCTGAGCATTCTTGATGATAAACAGGAGAGCAAGTATAGGGAAGAATATTAGACTGCCGGCAAGCTCATCCCTGTGATCTTGCGGTATAAATCCAATGCATATACATCTGTCATGCCGGAGATATAATCGAGGACGCATTGTACTTTGCCGTAGACGGTCGGTGCGTTTGTGTCGTACTGTTCCGGGATGCGTTGCAATAGGAGCTTACTGTAGGCATGATCCTGGTTCATGACAGCTTCTGTCAGCGTATCGATCAAATGGCTGAAGATATGGTAACCGGCCAGTTCGATGTCTAAAACTTCTTTAGCGCGGTATATCTTTTTGTAAGCGGTTTTTGAGCAGGTGTCGTATGCGGCTTTTGCCTGATCGCAAATGTTATCGATAAGCGGAGTGTTGTATGTTCCGCTGAGGATGTCCTCTTCGTTCTCGAGGAAGATGCGGGAACATTCGTCAACCAAGAGGCCGATGATACAGGAACGTAAGTAGGCGATCTGCTCGTTGGTATCGTCGACCATCTTCATGACGCGGACAATATGGTCGAGGCGCTCTCCTTCGAAGAAGTTGAGGAGCAGCCGGATGGCCTCTTCTGTTGTCAGGATATGCAGTTTGCAGGCATCCTCGATATCCATGATCTGATAGCAAATATCGTCAGCTGCTTCCACCAAATAGACAAGCGGATAACGGACGAACTTGTTTGCATCTTCCGGGTTCCGGCAAATTCCTAATTCGTCTGCGATGCGCAGATAATCCTCCTCTTCCGACTGAAAGAAGCCGAATTTACCCTTCTTTCCTGCATAAACGGAAGAATACGGATATTTGATGATAGATGCAAGCGTACTGTATGTCAAGGCAAAGCCCCCTTTGCGGCGCCCGATGAACTGATGGGTGAGCAGACGCATGGCGTTCGCATTCCCTTCGAAATGGAGGAAATCTTCATAGCGCCCTCCTTCGTTGAGAATTTTTTCCTGTAACTTTTTCCCGTTGCCTTCGGCGAAGTAGGCAGAGATTGCCCGTTCTCCTGAATGTCCGAACGGTGGATTGCCCATGTCGTGGGCAAGACAGGCAGCTGAGACGATGGAACCTATTTCCGGGAAATTGACGCTCCCGTCGGGATATTTCTGCATCAGGCCTTTGGCGACATTGTTACCTAATGAGCGTCCTACGCAGGAAACTTCTAAGCTATGTGTCAAACGGTTGTGTACGAATATACTGCCCGGAAGGGGGAATACCTGCGTCTTGTTCTGTAAACGGCGGAAAGGGGAGGAAAAGATCAGACGGTCGTAGTCTCGCTGAAAATCGGTACGTTCATGTTTACGTTCGTGATATTCCTCCATGCCGAAGCGTTTGCCGGAGAGTAATTGGTTCCAGTTCATCTTGTTTTGTTTGCTTAATAGATTAGTTCTCCTTTTCCCTGGCGGATGATTTCAAAATCGTCTGTTGTGCAGTCGATGACAGTCGAGGCTTCCGTGCCTCCGTAACCACCGTCGATGACGATATCCACCTGGTTCTCATACTTTTCTTCGATCAGTTCGGGATCGGTGCTATACTCGATGATGTCGTCTTCGTCATGCAAAGACATGGTCAGGATCGGATTTCCGAGCTCTCGTACGAGTGTGCGGATAATAGTATTGTCCGGTACGCGGATCCCCACCTCTTTTCTGTTCTTGTAGATCTTGGGTAGTTCACTGCTGGTAGGCAGGATGAAGGTGAAGGCGCCCGGCAAGTTCTTCTTCATCAACTTGAAAGCAGCATTGCTCACTTTGGCATATTCGCTCAGGTTGGAAAGATCATAACAGATAATGGACAGGTTACTTTTCTGCGGGTTGACGCCTTTCATTTGGCAGATCTTTTCGACTGCACGCACATTCAACGCGTCACAACCGATGGCATAAACGGTGTCGGTCGGGTAAATTACGAGGCCACCGTCGCGCATGATATTGACCACCTTGTCTATCTCTCTGAGATTGGGGTTTTCGGGGTATATTTTTACGAGCATAGCGTTATGAGTTGAAAGGTGAGAGTTGAAAGGTGAAAGTGGAAAGTTTACTTCGTGTTTCCTCAAACTTTCAACTTTCATCTTTCAACTTTCACCTGATTTACGGCTTAGCCGTAAATAATGTGTCCGTTTTCGTCGGTATATTCTTCCAGACCTTTGCTGTACTGGTTCATGGCACGAAGGCTCATGCCCATGCTTGAGAAGCCACCGTCGTGGTAGAGGTTCTGCATCGTGACTTTACGGGTGAGGTCGGAGAACATCATAACGCAATAGTCTGCACATTCGTCGGCTGTGGCATTGCCCAATGGACTCATCTTTTCGGCGAAATCCATCAAATGGTCCATTCCTTTCACGCCGCTCCCGGCTGTAGTCAGTGTCGGTGACTGGGAAATGGTATTGATACGGACGTTCTTTTCACGGCCATAGATGTAGCCGAAACTGCGGGCGATAGATTCCAGCAGGCTTTTGGCATCTGCCATGTCGTTATATCCGAAGAATGTACGCTGTGCTGCCACATACGAGAGGGCGATTACCGAACCGTATTCGGCAATGGCATCCTGCTTTTTGGCAACCTGCAACATCTTGTGGAAAGAGATTGCGGAGATATCCAGCGTTTTTTCCAACATGCTGTAGTCTAAGTCGTCGTAAGTACGTTTCTTGCGCACGTTCGGGCTCATGCCGATGGAATGTAAAACGAAATCTATCTTACCTCCTAATATTTCTACTGATTTAGAGAAAACCGTTTCCAAATCTTCCACGCTCGTAGCATCCGCCGGAATAACTTCGGCGTGCAACTTCTCAGCCAAAGTATCCACCTGTCCCATACGAACGGCGATAGGCGTATTGCTCAGTGTGATCGTTGCTCCTTCTTCTACGGCTTTTTCAGCCACCTTCCAGGCGATGGACATGTCATTCAGCGCACCGAATATAATGCCTCGCTTGCCTTTCAATAAATTATGACTCATACCTTTTATTTTAATATGTTACGGCACAAAGGTAGTAAAAATGTGCAAGATACGCAATCGCTTACATGAAACCCCTTCAAGTCCGAGGCAGGATAGGGGCCCCGGATATTTATTCCCTGTAGTACACCCTTTTTACCCTCGGCGAGATCGAGGTTAGTATCTCGTATGGGATAGTCTTCAGCTTGTCCGAAAGTTCGCTGACAGGGAGTTCTTCGCCGAAGATGATGACGGTGTCTCCTTCGTGTGTGTCGGTATCGGTGACATCGATCATGCAGGCATCCATACAGATATTGCCAATGATCGGGCAACGGTGGCCATTAATCACGACCTCGCCACCACCATTGCTGAAATGACGGTCCAAGCCATCGGCATAGCCGATCGGGATAATCGCGATGCGGGAATCGCGCTTTACATAGCTCATCCGGCTGTAGCCGATGGAATCACCTGCCGGAACGTTTTGTATCTGCAAGATAGTCGTCTTCAGTGTGCTGATGTTACGCAACCCTTTCTGACCGGAGGCACTGACTCCATACAGGCCGATGCCGAGACGTACCATATCCATCTGATAATCGGTGAACCGTTCTATTCCGGCCGAGTTCAGGATATGCTTGATCACCTTGTATTCCAACCCGGCTTCCAGTTCTGCTGCCACGCGGGTGAACGTATCCAGCTGCTTTTTTGTGAAATCGTCGAAGATATAGGAGTCGCTGCCTACGAGATGCGAGAATACGGAGCGAGCCACTACGCCGCTCTGTTCTTTCAGGCGACGGCAAACCTCTGGTACATCTTCCGGCTGGAAGCCTAAACGGTGCATTCCCGTGTCGATCTTGATATGGATCGGATAAGAGGTGATGCCCCTGCGTTCTGTCTCTTTTATCATTGCGTCGAGCAGGCGGAAACTGTACACTTCCGGCTCCAGCTGGTTTTCAAACAAGACATTGAAGCTGCTGAATTCCGGATTCATGACGATAAGCGGGATCGAGATACCCTCCTTGCGCAGTTCTTCTCCTTCGTCAGCAACGGCAACAGCCAGGTAGTCGCAACGATGTTCTTGCAGTGTCTTTGCCAGTTCATAGGAACCAGCTCCGTATCCGAAAGCCTTGACCATGCAGACCATCTTAGTCTCTGGCTTCAGCTTCGAGCGGTAATAGTTGAAGTTATGGACAACAGCATCCAGGTTCACTTCCAAGATCGTCTCATGTACTTTCTTCTCCAGCAACTCGGATATACGCTCGAAATGGAATTGGCGGGAGCCTTTTATCAGGATCAACTCGTTTTTGAATTTCTTGAAAGACGGAGATTGAATGAATTCATCCGTTGTCAGGTAAAATTCTTTTTCGATATCGAAAGCACCTCCGTACTCTTTCAGGTCGCGGCCGATACCGATAATGCGGTCGATCTTCTTCCTGCGCACCAAGTCCGCAACTTTCTTATAGAGAGACTTCGGCAGCGTTCCCGATTGCAGGATGTCTGAAAGGATCAGTGTGCATTTCAAGTCCTTTTCTACGCGGCGGCTCTGCTGGAAGTCGAGGGCGATATCCAAAGAATTGATATCCGAATTGTAGGTATCGTTTATCAACAGGCAATTGTTGATACCCTGCTTTACATCCAAGCGCATAGCGACCGGTTCGAGGCGCTTGAACTTTTCGACATCGTTCACACTCGTCGGCTTCAGATATAACATCACGGCCATACAGTGGATGACGTTTTCGATAGAAGCATCGTCCGTAAAAGGAATCGTGTATGTCCGGTCGAACCCTAAAAGCGTGCAGCGGATGATGGTTTCGGATTCCAATTTCTTGATCGATTCGATATACAAAGGCGCTTCCGAATCTGTCCGGCTCCAGGTGATCGCTTTGTGGGACAGGCAGGCCGACTCGACGCAGCCCCCGATAAAGGCATTGTCGCCGTCATAAATGATCGCTTCGCAATCGTTGAACAAAGTCAGCTTTTCCAGGCATTTCTGCGTGGAAGAGATAAAGTTCTCTTGATGTGCTTCCCCTATGTTCGTAATCACTCCGATGGTTGGTGCGATGATCGGTTGCAGACGTTCCATTTCGTCCGGCTGGGAGATGCCGGCTTCGAAGATGCCTAATGTATTCTTGTCGCTCATCTGCCATACCGACAGCGGAACCCCCAATTGCGAGTTGTAGCTCCGGGGCGAGCGGACGATGTTAAACTCATTATGCAATAATTGATAGAGAAACTCTTTTACAATCGTTTTCCCGTTGCTTCCCGTAATACCGATTACCGGGATATTGAAACGTTTCCGGTGATGGGCTGCTAACTTCTGGAGTGCTTTCAGCGTATCCTTGACGACAAGGAAGTTCGCTTCAGGCATCGACTCGAACTCCGGTAAAACAGTGCTGACGACGAAATTGCGTACACGTAACTTATATAATCCTTGTATATAATTATGTCCGTCGTTGGTCTTTGTCTGGAGGGCAAAGAATAGACTTTGTTCCGGGAATGAAAGACGGCGGCTATCGGTAAGCAAGATACTGATAGGAGCGTCATGCAATTTCTTGGCGTCAGCTCCAATTATCCCGGCGATCTCTTTAATTGAATATTCCATTCTTTTCTCTATAATTAGGTTTAGAACTTCTTTTTAATCATTTCGACTTCATTTGTCATATCAAAGTAAGGGAATTTCTCGTTAAGTCGTTCCATCTTTAACAAAGTTTGCGAGATGAATCGTTTATAGGCTTCGCTTTCCGGTTGAAACGGCTTGTGGTTAATGGCCTTTTGGATATCCTTCCATTCTTTAAGAATTGACAGCGAATCAGGTGAAAGCATGCTGCCAGTGAACCGTTCCCAGATATATTCGATCGCCGTGGTGGATGGATGCAGCATATCGTCAGCATAGAAACGGTACTCCCTCAATTCGTCCATCATGATTTCGTAAGCCGGGAAATAGGCGGTGTGTTCCGGGAATTCCTTTTGCAGAGCGTCGATGGCAAGCAGGAGGGTGGCTTTGCTGAGCTGGTTGCCGTGTGCTCCGTCTTTCCAATGGCGGATCGGACTGACGGTGAAGAGTATCTTCAGCTCCGGATTCTGTTCCCAAAGCGATAGAAGCAGGCCTTTCCATTCCGCTACGATTTCTCCTACGGTGAGTAACTGTCGGTCGAACATCTTTTCCGGTAGCTTATGGCAATTGGATACGACCTTTCCCGAACTTTTCAGCTTGTAGACCCATGCCGTGCCGAAAGTAAGGATCATCCGCCGGGCTTTCCGTATCGTGTCGGCGGAACTGAACAGCCGTCCGTTGATGTTGGCTAAGCATTCTGTTTCCGAAGGTGAGGAAAAACGGCTGTGATGGCTGAAGCTATGGTAAATCCCTTCGTGCCGGAAAAGATCATCTCCTGTGAACCGTTCCGGACGAAGTAGCATACGAATCGCTTCGGCTATGGAAGACGGATTATAAAGCGTACCGAATGGATTCAGATCGGTCTTGAACTTATTCTCCTCTAACTTCTTTCCGATATTCTCGGCAAAGCAGGAACCAAGCAAAATCGTCTGCTCCGTATGGGAAAATGTGAACGGAGCTTTCGGGAGGGGGATGCGGATGTAAAATTCCATACTACTGTCAATACTGATTATAATACTACAAATGTAACGTAAGATTGGTATTGGGCAAGTAGGTTTTGTCAAAATGTTACTGCCACCCCATCAAAATCGGATTAGTACCCCATATTTTGGGAATTAGTATAGCGGGTAATATTTTTTAACGTTTCAGAATGTATTGCCTTGCGACAATAACGCTGGCAGAATGATAGTTGGTTAAGGCCGGTTTTCCCTCCTGTTTTCCGATGTTTTCCCAAAAACAATGTTTTGGGGCTTGTAGTGTTACTTGAATAAAAGAACGTAAATTGTTGTGGGTAACGGATATATGGTTGTTTGTGGAAAATGACAAAAAAGGCCGTTTCTGATGGGTAAAAATGGCTTATTTTTAGTTTATAAATAATTGGGAATAAAAGGGATAAGAGATAAAATCAAAATGACTAAAAAAACGTACGTTTTAATTCGTCACAAAAATACGCATACTTTTTAAACCTGCAATCCTTTTCTTAAAGTTTTTTCCTTTTTCTATATCCTTTCTTATCAATTAGATAGCTTAGCCTGTACGAAAAACCTGCTTTGACTGACAAACTCCCAAAAAATGACTAAAAAAAACGTACGTATTTGCTATCAAAGTACAAAAGTTAACAGATAGCCTTGCGTACATTATATATAAAGGGAAAATTATTCTTAATACATTATTTACTAACTAATTAATTAAGTTATGAACAAAAAGTTTTCTACTCTTGTAGCCAGTCTGTTATTGGCAACGACTGTCGGAACAGGTTACGCTCAGGTTCAGAAAGGGACGATTTCTGAAAGACCGGATATGGCGTATATCAATGCCATTGAAGAGGGTAAGTTCTACCAGTTGACAAATGGTACGAAAGTTCTGATTATGGAACAAGCTTCCAATGGGACTTACGTCTTGAAGTATGTTGATTTTAACAAGGCTGAATTGGCTAAATCTTTGTGGAGCATCAAAGCTGAAAAGAAAGGTGCAAGTGGCTTGGTTTTCCAATTTGTAAACTTGGCGAGTGGTTTGCCTATTTCTTTTGATTCTGATGAAATTAAGGGAAATGGTGTTACTCCTATTTCTGAAGGAACGAACCAATGGGTTTGGGCTCGTGGAGTAGCCGGTAATGCAGCCAATCAGTTTTATGCAATGGAAGCATTTTTCGGCGCAGAAAATGACTCGGTTATGACTTTGACTAGTGGCCGTGACGGTGTTGTATCTGCTTTCCGTTATGCAACAAAAGACTTTAGCCAACAGATTGCTGATCGTCGCTTGAAATTTGTAGCAAAAGAAGCTCGTAAAGTTTATTTGAATGCATATGATTTGAATACGATGCTACAGACTATGCCGGAAGATAAGCTTCAATTGACTTTTAATGCTGAACCGAAAAAGGCACAATTGGATAATGAATTTACAATTCGTCAGTATAAGGCTGAAGATGCTGTAGCGGAAAATTCATGGTCTATCGGTACGGTTACCGACTTGCGTGAGAAAATGGAGGCCGCAAGTAAGGCACTGGAGAAAGCAAATCTTGCTTATTATGCAAAGGTTAAAGAAGGTTCAGAAGCTGATTCTGATTTGAGAGAACTTTTGGCGGGTTGGAATGAAGCCGGTGAAAAGACTGATCGCCTTGTAAAAGAAGTTGCTGATGCAAAACGTGAAAAACATGATGCATACATTGTCTATTCTGACGCGGATGAAGCGGTCGAAGCTCTTCAAGCGGAAATCAGCGCAAGTGCAACAAATGAAGTATTGTTGGAACAATACAGTGAGGCTTTGAAAGCTAAAGCTGAAGCTGATGACAATCTGGAATCTGCAAACGAAAAAACAAAAGAGTTAGAGGGGATTGTCACGAAAAAGCAAGCGGAGTTAGATGAAATACCTCTCTACAGACCTTTGCAAAGGTATGAAGCTCAGAAAGCTTTAACGCAAGCGAAAGATGATTTAAAGAAACATGAAGAATCATTACCTGCTTTGCAAATGGCCGTTGAAAGCGCACAAGATAAAGTTGATGAGGCTGTAGATGCATTGAATGCAAAGGACGACTTGGCTTCAGAATTGTCTGCTGCTATTACCAAGAGAGATGGACTTTATGAGGATTACATGACAAAGTTGTCAACTTATAAGAATCTGAGAACTCAATTGGATGAAGCTAAAGACGCAGAAGAAGAACTTTACGCAAAAGTGGATGCGTCTACAGAAGATGTGAATGGCATTATAGCAGAGATCGACAGACTTTTGAGAATCAAAAAAGCTGCAACACGTTGGTATTTTGTGGCTGTAGATAATTATGCAAGTGCTCAGTCTATGGGTGAAAACTGGTTATCTCTTTGGACTGGAACAAAAGATGCTAAGGGCAGAAAGCAATACCTGATGGTTGATACAGCTTATATGGAAGATGCTTCTGTTTTGGGCGACAAACACCAGAAATTTGCAATTACGCATTATGACGATTTCTCTAACTATTGCAGCCATGTAGCAAATTATCGTGATATCAACGGACGTTTTAATTTCCGCTTCAAATATTATCCAAGTGCAGACTCTTTGGTTATCACTGCTGATGGTGGATATGATAAACCGGAAACTGTTAAATATTGGGCTGATCGCGTGTACGCAGGACCTGTAGCCGGACGTAACTTCGTGAAACTTGCTAATTTGGGCGACAGACAGGAAGTGTCCTTGGGGGCTCCCGATGCAGTGAAGGGTACAAGAGGCTATACGCTGAATACTCGTATTGGTTTAGGACTTCAAGTTGCTAACAAGGATGCCGTTCCGGCTGGTGTGTATTTCATCGATGTCGTAAATTCTGACGACAAGCAGAGAAACGGTGCCCGTTTGATGCTGGATTTGGATGGACAAACATTGACAAAGGTTGCTCCGGCAGAATGGGATGTTATGAATTTCGCACATATGCCTGCTGCAAAATGGGTCGTATCAGAGTCTACAATCTATAACAATACACCGGTTATCCGTAACCAGGAAAGTACAGAACGCTTGAATGATTGGGGTACTTACCGGATTGTAAGCGTGAAAGACGGTGTAATTACACTGGAAGTAAAATATTTCAATTATCAGGGCAAGCGATTTACTGAAACGGTTAAGCTGACTCCGGTTACCGATGTGAATGAAAACGGTTACTATCATGCAAGCTTCACGGCCAATACAGATACATTGGTTACGTTCACATATCTGAATATCGCAGGAAACTTGTCTGTACAAATTGGAAACAAGGCTGTCGGAGAAGATACTATCTTGCGTGTGGCTGAAGGTGAAGGCACGAAGTTTGTCTTTGAGATGGCAAAACCTGCTGTAGAAAAGTATGGTGTTGATAAGGCGTTTGAAAAAGGACAGTACTATATCCGTGTAAACGATGCGGACAAACTGACTAACAATTTCAAATATGTACAGATTTCCGAGGTTGACGGTACTGAAATGTTGGTTGTTGCAGGTAAGGAAACTGCCACTCCGTTCTATTTGAAAGAGGTGAACTGTGATGAAAACGGTGTTCACTATTATGCCCTGTTGGCTGAAAGCAAGAAAGCCGGTGTTATCGATGCTTCCGGTCTGATCAAGGCTGAAAACTTGATGATTGAAACTCGTACTTCTGCATTTGCAGTGAATGAACTGAAGACTCGTTTCTATCGTGAATTCACGGAAGAAGAACTGAGCAATAACAATATGTTGAAGTTCTACCGTACGGCTTCTACTGAAAAAGAATACCTGTATGCTGCCGCTCCGGAAAACGATATGACATTCTTGGCTGTAGAAGGTAAGGGTGACAATGCTGCCGCTGCTGCTGAAATGACTGTGATCCCGACAACTGAAGCTGGTGTATTGATGCCGCAGTACTTTATTGCTCGCAATGTGGTGGAACAAGCTGGTGCAATCGACTTCTGTGGTGAAGAACATAAAGCTTTAGAGGATTCTTTGGCTTGCCCGCATACAAAATTTGTTCCTGATACTGTATTCGGCGACTTCTTGGTAAACTTGAAGATTGATACAAAGAAATATGGTAAATATAATTGGGAAGGCCAATACACTCGCCTGGCATTCTTGAAAGGTTATGCAGTGAAAGAAAAAGGTGTCCTTCCGGGTGAAGGTGAATATACGAAATTGTATATCGACGGCAAGGAAGTTTCAGCTGACAATGCACATAGCGCAACCAAGTTCGAATTCCGTCTGGTCAATGACAATGAAGAACAAGATTTCTTGATCGAGTCTGAATCTCATAACAAGACTTATTTTGATGGTGGTGTTCGTCCGAAGGATGGTGGTTGGGTTAAGATCCAGAATGGTGTTCCTGTTATTGTTGCAGCTTCTTATGAAAATGCTATCCAGGGTGATGTGTTCAACGCAGATGTAGCAGAAGGTGGTGCAACAGCCAACGACGAAATCACAACTTCTGAAATAACCGTTATCGCAGGCGAAGGCAATGTAACAATCGCTAACGCTGCCGGTAAGAAGGTTGTTGTAAGCAACATCTTAGGCCAGATAGTAGCCACTCAGGTTCTGACATCCGACAATGCTGTGATTGCTGCTCCTCAGGGCGTAGTCGTAGTGGCTGTTGAAGGTGAAGAAGCTGTAAAGGCAATTGTAAAATAAGAATAGGAATAGTTTGGAGTGGCAGTGGCCACTCCCTCCCTATATAGTAATTTATAATCAAATAATTCTAAAATGTTGACTGTGTGGGATAATACTCTAAGTAGCCTGTGACAGGCGAACAAGCAGTCTAATATTAATAATACTAAAGTATTGAAATAAAGTTCATTCTGCCGTGAGCCTGCGAAGGTATAAGGCAGATAAAAAAACGAGCCCCGGAGACGTTTTCGTCTTCGGGGCTTCGTTTACATTTGCAAACATATTTAGAGTTTGTGAAGTCGCTGATCGAGCTTCTTTTCACTTTACCTTAATTAAACTCTTTGCCGTATTTCATTTGTGCATCGGCAACAAATTGTTTGATGCGTTGTTCATCCTCTTTCTTGCAGATCAGGAGGACATTACCGGATTCGGCCACGATGCAATCATTGATGCCCTGTATGACGGCAAGACGTTTCGGATTGTCGAGGGCAACGATATTGCCGTTGCTTTCGTACATTATCGCTTCGCTTTTCAGGAGCGCATTGTTTTGTTCGTCTTTCTTCGCCAGGTCAAACAGCGATCCCCATGTTCCGAGGTCAGCCCAACCAAAGTCGACACAGAGCATATATACGTTGTCTGCTTTTTCCATGATCCCGTAGTCGATGGAGATATTCAGGCAGTAAGGAAAGTTCTCGGCGATGAAATCGCGTTCTTCCGTCGTGTTGAACTTTTCTTTGCCCAAGTCGAAACGGAGGGAGATGTCGGGGAGGAATTTGGAGAATGCTTCCAATATGGCGTTGACGTTCCAGACGAAAAGACCGGAATTCCAGAAAAACTCGCCACTCTCCATGAATACTTTTGCCAGTTCCAAGTCTGGCTTCTCAGTAAAAGTTTTCACTTTCGTGAATTCGCCCAGCATGATATCGCTGCTTTGGATATATCCGTAGCCTGTTTCGGGACGGCTTGGTTTGATGCCCAGCGTAACCAGCGCATTGTTGTCTTTTACGAAGTCGAGACTTTTCTGTACGTCTTTCAAGAAGACATCCTCTTTCAGAATCAAATGATCGGAGGGAGCGACAACTATATTTGCATTCGGGTTGCAAGCCTTGATATGATATGCCGCATAAGCGATGCAAGGAGCTGTATTACGACGTGCCGGTTCCAATAATATCTGCGATTCTCCCAGCTCTGGCAGTTGCTCTTTTACAAGTGAAGCGTATTGCTCATTTGTTACGATATAGATATTTTCGATCGGAATAATCTTGGAGAAACGATCGAATGTCATCTGTAGTAGCGACCGGCCTGTACCGAAAAAGTCAAGAAACTGTTTAGGGTAACTTTCTCTGCTGAAAGGCCAGAAACGGCTTCCGATCCCACCGCCCATGATAACGCAATAATTATCTTTCATGATGATCCAGGTTGTTTTTTAGTTATACTCTTACAAAGTTAACGAAATATTCCGGGATTTCGTTTATCCATAAATCCTAAGAAGATATAAAATGAAAAAAAAGAGGAAAATGTTTGCAGGTTTAAAAATAATGTCTACCTTTGCAACGCAAATGAGAAACAAACTTACTCAAAGCAAATGCCCAGATGGCGGAATTGGTAGACGCGTTGGTCTCAAACACCAATGGATTCACTTCCATCCCGGTTCGATCCCGGGTCTGGGTACGGATAAACCCTGATAATCACCTGATTATCAGGGTTTTCTGTTTTTATAGGGTGTACTAAATGTGTACTGAATGACGAATACAAAGAAAAGGTGTACTTTAATAGTTTTCTTCCCCATATCTTTATAATTTCTTAACGCTTATCCTATCTTTTCTTCCTTATTATTGCCGATGTTTTCGGGAAAAGTGAGATTCTTACCTTATATTTGTAGTAAGAACGTTTAAAGGCACACGATTATGGAAAATCATATAGAAACCAATTTCAGAGGAATACAGAAGATATTAGATAGTTGTATAGCTCATGACTATAAAACTAAAGTAGATGCACTATTTTTAAAACGTGAATATTTGACGCAAGCCCAGCTAAAGGATTATTTGCGACAAGAAATTTTCCGTGTGACTGAAAATATTGTAGCCATCCAACAAAAATACCGTGTCGTGCGTAACATTGTATTGGATATGGATATTCCTGATTTTTTGTGGGAAAGCGGTTATTTTGAGGACTTGAATTCTGATGAAAGAAAAAAGTATATCGGTTTCCGCTGCTCTGATTTTGATATGGATGCATATTTGCATGAACCGTCCTGTTATGATGGGCGGCTTCCCTATTTGTCCATTATCGTTAATCTTGTCGTGCTTTCCAAGTATTTGCGCTATCTGCAAGAACAGGAAAGCAATTACCATACAGATGCGGTTGCCATCCAAGAGCAAGCTTTGCCAAAAGAGAAAGAGGAAAGTGCAGATACTAATCCAACCAAGATTGTGGGCAAAAGCAATCCTTTCAAGTCCACGTTGAAAGCCAATGAAATCAAACTTCTGACCGACTGTGTGAATGAAGCGAATATGTTTACTACTACCGTCAGTGCCAAAATACTTACCGATTTTTTCAACTGCAAACTGAATGGGGTATTGAAAGTTAATAATACCCGTCTGTTAGCCTATCTTATGATGCAACTTAGCTGTTATAATTACATCGTTTATGAATGGCAGTCTGTCATAGCAAACAATAAGCTGATATTGAAGAAGATAAAAGGTGAACCGCTTACACGTACTGACCTGTCGAGTGCGACAGACCAAGCGAAAAATATCTATCCGAAAGGATATGAAATCATAGACAAATACATCAAACAACTGAAAAAAGGTTGAGCATAGATTGAACGCTCAAACAAAGGTCAATTAGAGTTCATTTTCAGGCTCTTAACTTTGCCCCCGTTAACAAAAAAAACGAGGGTGCGCACCTTCATATTGTTTCACCTAAATTCCTAAACAATATGGAAAGAGATTTAGAGTTAAGAGTTTCCGAACTCGAAAAGATGTTGTTCCTTTCAAAGAATGTGCTTAGCTTCGATGAAGCGAGCAAGTTCTTGAACCTTTCTAAAAGTTACCTGTACAAGCTGACTTCGGGTAACTTGATACCCCATTACAAGCCGCAGGGCAAAATGCTTTATTTTGAGAAAGCGGAGTTGGAAGCATGGTTACGTCAGAACCCGGTCAAGACGCAGGCGCAGATAGAGCAGGAAGCGCAGAAGTATATCCTTAACCGTCCTCTAAAGAAATAACAGCTATGGAAAATAGAAAAGCGATAGAAGCCGGGCAGGACATCACCATGCAGAAAGAGGATTTCGCAGCCCTTTGGAAAACCATTCATCTAAAGGTGACGGACACTTACGAAGTACCGCCCGAAATACTTTGGGTGAACGGCTCTACCATTGGCACGCTGGGTAATTTCAGCGCATCCACGGGTAAAGCCAAGAGCAAAAAGACATTCAACATTTCCGCTATCGTTGCGGCAGCGTTGAAGAATGACGAGGTACTGAAGTATTCGGCATACCTGCCACCGAACAAACGGAAAATCCTCTATGTAGATACCGAGCAGAGCAAATACCATTGCCACAAGGTCATGGAGCGTATTTTGCGGCTTGCCGGACTGCCTACCGACAAGGACAGGGACGATTTTGTTTTCATCGTGCTAAGGGAGCAGACACCCGATAAGCGGAAACAGATTATCGGTTATATGCTTGAAAATATGCCCGATGTGGGGTTGCTCATCATTGACGGAATCCGTGACTTGATGTACGACATCAACAGTCCCAGCGAATCGACTGACCTAATCAACCTCTTGATGCGCTGGTCAAGCGGATATAACCTGCATATCCATACTGTTCTACATTTAAACAAGGGGGATGACAACACAAGGGGGCATATCGGCACGGAACTGAACAACAAGGCTGAAACCGTCCTGCAAATCACGAAAAGCCAGCAGGACGGCAACATAAGTGAGGTAAAGGCGATGCATATACGTGACCGGGAATTTGACCCATTCGCATTCCGTATCAATGACAACGCTTTGCCCGAAATCGTGGACGGTTATGTATTCCAACAACCTAAGCAGGACAGGAACTTTCCGCTTACGGAACTGACCGAACAGCAACACCGGAAAGCGTTGGAGAACGGTTTCGGCAAGCAGGTGGTACAAGGCTATTCCAATGTCATAGCGGCATTGAAACAGGGTTATGCGAGTATCGGCTACGAGCGTGGACGCAATGTCCTTGTGTCACTTAACAAGTTCCTTGTGAACAAGCGTATGATTGTGAAAGAGGGCAAGGGCTACCGCTATAATCCCGATTTCCATTATTAAAAGTCAGTTTGGTTTAGTCCGGGTGTATATATAAGAGGAACGGACTTACTATTTCCCTGTATCGGAACAGGCAGGTTTAGTATGGTACGGGTATATATATAATGGACTAAACAGGACTGGCGCACTTTTCAACTATTTTTTAATCCCCAAAAAAGAAAATGTTATGAACATCGAAGATGTGAAACAAATACCCATCGCAGACTATCTGCACAGTTTAGGTTACTCTCCTGTTAAGCAGCAGGGCAACGGCTTATGGTACAAATCACCGTTAAGGGAGGAACACGAACCGTCTTTCAAGGTGAACACTGACCGCAACCTTTGGTATGACTTTGGTGTAGGCAAGGGCGGCAACATTATTGCACTGGCAAAGGAACTCTATTGCTCCGACAGCCTGCCATACCTTTTAAACCGGATAGCGGAACAGACACCGCACGTCCGCCCGGTCAGTTTTTCTTTTCCCCAGCGCAGGACAGAACCGAGTTTCCAACATTTGGAAGTCCGTGACTTGACCCATCCGGCATTGCTCCGTTACTTGCAGGGGCGGGGTATCAATATCGAACTGGCAAAAAGAGAATGTAAGGAACTCCATTTTACAAATAACGGCAGACCGTTCTTTGCTATCGGTTTCCCGAATATGGCAGGAGGTTACGAGGTTCGCAATTCCTTTTTCAAAGGCTGCATCGCCCCGAAAGACATCACCCATATACGGCAGCAGGGAGAGCCGAGAGAGAAATGTTTGGTATTCGAGGGTTTTATGGATTATCTTTCTTTCCTCACGCTCCGGATGAAGAACTGTCCGACCATGCCCGACCTTGACAGACAGGATTATGTCATACTCAACTCTACTGTCAACGTGCCGAAAGCCATTGACGTGCTGTACCCATATGAACGCATCCACTGTATGCTTGACAATGACGAGACGGGGTATAAGGCGACACAGGCTATTGCATTGGAATACTCCTACCATGTGCGTGACTTCTCGGACAATTATAGGGGCTATTCAGACTTGAACGATTACCTGTGCGGCAAGAAGCAGGAACAGAAGAACAGCACCAGCCAAGTACAGGAGATAAAGCAGGAAACCGGACAACGTGCCGCCCCAAGACAGAAAAGGGGCAGGGGGATTTAGTCCGGCAGGATTACCAACGGCAGGCGGTTTAATTTGGAGAGCAAGGTTATGTTTCGGTAAACCGAAACTACCTTGCTTTGCTCATCGCAAAGAAAATTTCTCCCGTTGGTCGCAATTTTTAAGACACCATTTAAACGTAAAAACCTATGACGAATATAAAGGATAAGCCGAGGGGACGTCCGGCAAAGAAACGGATAGAGAAGCAGCAACGGGTTGTCAGTACGAAACTGACCGAGTTGCAGTATTACGCCATCAGAAAGAGAGCCGGAGAAGCCGGGTTGCGTGTCAGTGAGTATGTCCGGCAGGCAGTTGTTTCGGCAGAGGTCATACCCCGGCTGAATAGGCAGGATGCGGACACCATCCGCAAGCTGGCAGGGGAAGCCAACAACATCAACCAACTGGCACACCGGGCAAATGCCGGAGGTTTCGCACTAGTGGCGGTGGAACTGGTGAAACTGAAAAACAGGATTGTCGAAATTATAAACCAGTTGTCGGATGATTGGAAAAATAAAAAAGGGAAGCGGGTTTAAGGGCTGCGTAAACTATGTGTTGGGCAAGGAACAGGCGGCTTTGCTCCATGCGGACGGGGTACTGACAGAAAGTCAGGGAGATATAATCCGCAGCTTCTGTATGCAGACCGGGATGAATCCCGACTTGAAAAAGCCAGTCGGACATATTGCGTTAAGCTATTCGGCAGTGGATGCACCCAAATTGACAGACGAGAAGATGATACAGCTTGCGCAGGAATATATGCGTGAAATGAAAATTACCGATACGCAGTATATCATCGTGCGCCATCAAGATCGGGAGCATCCGCACGTGCATATCGTGTTCAACCGTATAGACAACAGCGGCAAGACTATTTCGGACAGGAACGATATGTACCGTAACGAACAAGTATGCAAGAAGCTGAAAGCCAAACACGGGCTTTATTTCGCTGGTGGAAAAGAACAAGTAAAGCAGCACCGCTTGAAAGAGCCGGACAAATCGAAATACGAGATTTACAACGCTGTAAAGAATGAAATCGGAAAGTCCAAGAACTGGCAGCAGTTACAGGAACGGTTAGTGGAAAAGGGTATTACTATCCTGTTCAAGTATAAGGGGCAGACGGGCGAGATACAGGGCGTTTCCTTTTCCAAAGGCGAATACACGTTCAAGGGTTCGGAAATAGACCGTAATTTCAGTTTCTCCAAACTGGATAAATGTTTTGGGGATGTAGGGCAGGCGATAGTCGGAAGCAATAAGCAGACGGTTACTGCACCTATTCAGAAATCAGTATCAGCACCCGACAAAGCGAATAATTCTTTTATTGTAGGTTTAGACGGTCTGTTTTCCGGTTTGTCAGCCCCGGCTGATGAAATACCCGATGATTCCTTTTTGAGAAAGAAGAAGAAAAAGAAAAAACAACTTAAACTGTAAATACATGGAGGAAAATTTGATTTTAGAGGGGCTTCTCTCAATGGTTACAGAACTGAAAGAGAAGCAGGAAACACAGGTGACGCCAGCCAGTCGGGAGGAAACTCTCGAAAGACTGAACGCAATCGAACAGGCATTGTCGGAACTGCATAGTAACCCGGCTGTTCCCGAAAAGGATTTGCAGGCTATCCGAAGCCAGCTTGACGAGATAAGGAACAGGATGCAAGGTCAGCAGAAACATATCGAGGACACCAAGAAAATAGTATTGGAAACCTACCGTTGTTTCAAGGTAATGATTGACGCTTTGGGCTCTTGCAAGACGGATAAAGAGGAAGCTGCACCCTTACCGCTCTATCAACGGATTTACAACAAAGTCGCTTCTTGGATTCGTCCGGAATTGTTTCTTTTTTCGGCTGTGCTGGTTATCTGTTCCGCTTCCATATTCTTAAATGTCCGTTTAGCTGAACGTATGCAGCAGTTGCAGGACAACGATATGAAATATCGCTATTTGCTGATGCAAGGACAGGCAGAAGGGGAAACTTTTGATATGCTGGAAAACAAGTTCAAGTGGCAACGGGATAACGGTTTTATCCGAAGTCTGACCGATTCAGTGATGGATTTTGAATACCGCATCCAAAAGCAGGCGGAAGCGTTGGAACGTGCAAGGCTGTTGAACGAGCAAGCCGAACAGCTAAAGAAAGAAGCCGATAAGTTGGGCAAGCCATAAGCAGGGAAAGCCGGAACAAATGATGAAGTACATTCACCGTTCCGGCTTTTTAGATTTACTTCTTTTTCTTCGTGCAGTGTTCTTTCTCGAACTGGCGTAGCGTGGTAATACTGAACCTTTCTTTGATGAACTCCCGTACATCGGAAGCCTTGTAATACACTTTTCCGTTGATAGTGAAGTATGGCAGCGCACCGAGAGCCCGGTAGCGTTGCAGGGTTTTGATACTTACTTTGAACAGCAGGCACAAGTCCTGATTATCCAATAGGTTGTCATCTTCGGGCAGTACCCTGTCTGCATTGCGTAGTACCCGTACATCTTTGCAGAGTTCTTCCAGTTTGGCATACAGCTTCTGCATCCATTCACCAAATTCGTCATTCTCTATATACATAATTGCTTCATGTTTCAGGTTATACATTCTTATTTGTCAATCGATTGATGAAGCAAAGTTCTAAAAATGGATGCAAAGAAATTATAGGGGAACTAATGGAATCCCCTATAAATAAACCATAAGTTGCTGATTATCTATATCCTTTCTTGTCATGTTCCTTTTTGATTAGGTCTGCCAGTCCATTAAGAAATTCGGTCAGTTTGCCCGGCTTCCGTTTTATCACGTCCTCATGTTTTTGGTAATAGTCGCCTATCTTGATATTGAACAACCATTCAAAGCCTTTAGATAAATCCACCAAATAGGCAGGCTTTCCGTTCTTATATACGATGTCTTTGGAGAGGAACAGACCGCTTACCATTTCCATGATGTTGATAAGAGTTGTTTTGTCTGCAAGAAAAAGAGGAGAAATGATTTGTTTATTAATACATTGCTGTAGTTGGTTCGGGTACTTGATGCGCCATTCAATAAGGCGTATTTCAGTGTTTAAAAGCCCTATCGCTTCATCAATTAGATGCAGATAGGGCATTTTTTTCTTGCTCAAACCGTACACGATACGATTTAAGACGGTGTAAACCAAAGGAAAAATAACGCAGTAAAACGTTGTAATCCTGCTCGTTCATACTGGAATCTGCTAAATGGATAGCCAATTCTTCAATGGCTTCTGTTAACTCTAATTCAGAAACTTCATACTGCGAGTATTCCGATAATAAACGGAAAAATCTCTGTTGTAATACACTTTCCATGTAGTGTTGAAATTATATTATTAATCATCTTTGTTTTTCATTTTTACATATCCATTTGCATAATTTCCTACAATATTGTGATTATCATCATAAATATACCCATTGGAATAATATCCTTTAAGTATTCTCTTTGAACTATAAATATACCCGTTAGTATAATTACCAATCGTTTCACCTTGCTTGTCAAATATATATCCATTTCGATAGGTAATCAATGATGTTTTGCATGAACCAAAACATAAAACACTCAGAATTAGTAACAATGTTCTCATATCATTTTTGAATTAGTATCTAAATCTTGATGTATCTACTCCTTTTATCTCCTTTTTCTTATATCCACCAAAGCGATAACTGAAATGCAGAGTAAATGCTCGTGAATAAAATCCGCTATCCATATTCAAGTTTTGCCCTTTGAAACGGACTTTTGTTGCAGGCATCCCTGTATCAAATATGTCATAGCAACGGACAGATAAACTCAATTTATCATTTGCGAAATTCCATCGCAATCCGGCAGTGAGATTAAAAATAGATTCTATATCAAATGTCCCTTGTATGACGGGGGTCTGTACATTTCCCATTAACTCGAAAGACAAATTCTTATTTACTTTAAATGTATTATCCAGTGTGCCGCTAAATACCCATTTCTTACGATTGAAAGGGATGTCGAAAAAATCATCACAGCGTTGGTGCATTTGCATACCGACTAAGGTTAATCGGGAATCCAGCCAGTTTCCTACTTTAAAGGGTAATATGATATTTGCTCCCCACACCTGCATATAGTTCCAATTTGTGTTTTTATAGATTAGTGCCAGCCTGTCAGTAGATTGATAGGCAGCTTGTGTGAAATAATCTGATGTATGCGTGAAAAACAGGCTAAGAATATACTTATTCAAAAAAATATAGCTTCCATTCAGATTATAATTCGTCATTGGCTTCAAATTCGGTGTTCCCCATAATTCTGTATATCCATTAAGATAGCTGACGGAAGATTGCATATCCCAATAGCTTGGATAAGTTTTGTCCGTAGATAATGAAAGTTGAAACACATGTTTCGGTGTTTTAAAATAAGTCAACGATGCTTGTGGATAAACTGCCCATTTATGATAATTTCCAATAGTATAATATTCTCCCGTAGCAGAAACGGATAAAGATGTACCTGTTGTATAGTTTTTGCTCAATGATACATAAAAGCTGGTAGTTTGTTCTCTTAGATTGGAATATGTATTTTGAGTTTGAATGTTACCTGTCACTTTATCATAAGTTTGAAAATCAAGATCTTTGGCAAATCGATAGGAAATTCCATAACCCAGATTCCATCCTTTTGATAGAGATTGTTTCTGGTCTGCATAGATAGAGTAGCGGTCTATTTTTTGTCCACCAACCATAGAGAAACTACTCTGACTTCCATCTTGATAATCAGCATATAGTCTTTGGGCATTATTAGAAGTATAATATGTATAATCACCACCTATGTCAAGTCCAAAGCCTGAATGATATTGCAATGTAATATTGCGCATTTGATTGTCAATATATTTATCGACATTGCTGGTTTGGTAATTGCCTGATGTCCGGCTATTATTATACTGGTCGGGGGTATAACTACCTGTGTATGCTATATTGATATTGTTTTTGTTGTTGAAGTTATACTCAAAAGCTGCTCTAAGGTCGTGTTTCCAGTACTTGCTACGCAACTGTTCATTTTGTATGATATTATGTAGTTCACCTTTTTGTGTATGTTTGGAATCAAGGTCTATGTACTCCATCTTTTTTACGTTATTTGCTCCGTACATTACATCAAAAGCCATTTTGGGAGTTGATAAACGAAAGTTTCCATTCATTCCTCCATCATTGAAATATTGGTTTTTATAGTTAGCACTTATCTCCCCCTGAAAAGAGTAGTCGTTTGAATGTTTTAAAACCATATTAATAGCTGCACCCCGTACATGATATTCAGGAGGCGCACTGTACATTACTTCTGCTTTTTCTATACGACTAACCGGAGTATTGCGCAGAATTGTTTCAAGTTGTCCGGCATCCATTGTTGTAGGTTTACCATTTAAAATAACAGTCAGTTTTCCTGCTCCAGCCAAAGTTAGTATTCCTCTATCTTCTTGTACTCCCGGTATCTTTGTCAATGCTTCATAAGCATTGTTTACGAGTTGATTTTGGGTAAGAACAGCAAGATTATATCCTAAAAGTCCATTCTCTACTTTTGCAAAAGGATGTTCTGCTTTTATAATAACTTCATCCAAAGCATAGTCTTGAGGTTGAAGTTGAATAGTTCCAGCATTATTTCCCTTACCTACCATTTGTTTAGTCTCATATAAAAGGTGTTGTATTATCAAGCGGTATTCTTTCTGTTGGCTTTTAAAAACGAATATGCCGTCGGAATTGGAAATGGATGCGCCTATATAGGTCGAATCCATTGCTTGCAAAATAATAGTCGCACCGTCTATAGGTAGTTGTTTGTCATCTATTATTTTTCCGTTAATCGTTTGCCCCCAAGCGACTGTTTGATAGCAACCTAAAAATAGGTAGAAAAATGTCAATGGTATTATTTTATTTAATCGCATCATACGAATTCAGTTTATTGATTACAAAACTATTAAAAGGTAAAAGAAACTCCTGCACCAAAGAACCATTCCCATCTTCTTTGTATTATGTTATATTGGTAGTTCGTTTGGGATTTAATAGTGACATATTTGCCTATCTCATATGAAAATCCTGCTCCTATCTGATAAGGGATAGAAGTTGCAGGAAGTATCACACTCCGTTTTTTATCCAGTGTATAGTTTCCATATACACTAAAATATAGTTTCTTATTTAAAGGAATAGCCATATTTGTATTTTGTTGAATCTTTATAAGAGGTAGATTTTTATCTATCCGACTATTGAACATAAGGCTTTTGCATTTTAGATTTCCATTCAATAGATTATTGTTATGATTTAATTTATTGTGAAACGTTGTGGCGCACCCAATATTTGCTACATTCGGAAAATCTTCTTTAAAATCAATATCTAACCTAAAATCATCCCAGTATCTATTATCGTCTTTTGGCGAATGACCAATAATAGACTGTTCTAATTCCCTTTTAAAAGCATCATCAATATGGATAGGCATTTCTCCTTTCAGCATTTTAGCCAATCGGACAGAATCGTTTGGAGTCCACCCGTTTTGTACTTGTGCATTGACTGGACGGGCGAGAAATAAAAAAAACAACAAAAATATTGCTGTTTTCCAAACGTTTGAAATTATCTGATTAGTCGCATCCACACTTCATTTAAGCCTTATCCGTTAATACATCTTCTTCAACGTCCACACCATCTTATTGGGATTATAGGCTTCGGGGGTGAAGACAGAAGTAGGGGCATCATCGTTACTACAATTTGTCAGACATAACATGGCGCAAATAATGAATGTGGAAAGCACCATACATAAAGTAATTTTCTTTTTCATCTTATCTCTATTTTAAGTGATTGACAATAATTATATATTTCTCTTCATAGGGATACTAACAATACCTTTATTAATCTCTTTTTCACCCACTTTTTTGAAGCCTAAAGATGTATAAAAAGTTTCTGCATAGGTTGAAGAATTAACTGTTATATAAGTGAAATTACAATTGCTCATCATATAATCAAATAGCGATTTCCCTATTCCTTGCTGATGATAGTGTGGCAAGACAAAGAAGAGGGATATATGTTGCCTTTCTTGATGTACACCGATTATTCCTATCAATAAATGATTGTCAAAAGCACCATATATGTCAAGTGTATTCATCAACGATGTGTCATACACGAAACTTTTAAAGGTTTCAATACCTTCTTGGGTGAAATCATTCCTGCCACATTCCATATATACTTGATAGGACAAATCAGCCGCATTATTATATTCTTCTTGCGTTAGTTTACGTATCATATCAATGTTATTAAATCATGAATGCAAAATACGGAAGAATAAAGAAAAAAGGTCTTGACAATTGTCAAGACCCCGGTATAATGGATGTTAAAAGATTGGCTATTTCTCCAGTTTGCGGCGTATGCGACTAACTGTTTCAGGAGTAACTCCTAAGAAAGAAGCTATACTTTTCAAGGGTACAGTATCTTTAAGGTCAGGACAACGTTTCATTAGTCTTTGATATCGTATTTCAGGTGTACAATACGAATCGAGCAATCGTTCATACACCATTTCATATAGATTTTCAGCTACATATCTTCCTAATCGTTGAGTTTCCATATTCGTTTCCCAACATTCTATAATATCATGGCGTGATATTTCATAAACAGAACAGTCTGTTAACGCTTGAATGCTCACTGCTGACAGACAACTTTTCATAAAAGAAGAATAGTCACATACAAATTCATCGGTAAAAGCATATCCCACAATGTGCTCTTCTCCTTCTTCGTCAATATGCGTATATTGAAATGTGCCATGTTTTACCCATCCAGCAAAACGTTCCACCTCATTTTGCCGGATAAAGAAATCTTTCTTATGGTAAGTACGCAATATCCCTTTTCTCGCAAATAAATCTTTTACATGGGAATAGTCCAAATTGTTGAGATATGTATTAAAATCATTCATTATCGTAAGCTATTTATTCAGTCCACGGCGTATGCGACTGATTGTTTCCGGTGTGACTTGCAAGAAAGAAGCAATCTCCTTTAACGTAATGTACTCTTGAATATCGGGGCATCTATTCAATAAGTCAAGATACAGCTCTGCTGTGGTCTTGCAGTACATATCCATTAATCTATGATACATTAATAAGTATGATTGTTCAACAAGCGTACATTTTAGTTGCATGGTTTCTACATTTGCAGCAAAGAATTCCTCCACTTTTGAATAGGACATATAACAAATCTTTGTATCGCAAACGGCTTCAATTGTTACTAATGACGGTTGATTGGGTTCTATAAGAGTGCATAAACTTCCTGCAAATTCTCCGGAGAAAGTATATCCTACTATGTGTATGTTTCCTTTTTCATCCACACGAGTATATCTCAATAAGCCGTGTTCAATATAAGCTCCCCGATGATTCACTTTGCCTTGAATAGTGAATCGTTCGCCCTTTTTGAGTTCGATATAAGTACCATGTTCCAAAATGAACTGCTTTAGCTGTTCTAATTTCGAATGGTTGGCATATTGTGAGTTAAAATCTTCCATACTATAAACTAATTACAATTGAAATATAGAATAACTTCGTGAGTTGTTCTCTCAAAAAGCAAAAATAGATTCCTGACTTTGTCAAAACATCTTCTCTTTTTTTTTAATCCACTTTATTGTGAGTTTAGTTTGTGCTTTTGTATATATGTCCAAAACGAACTAAACTTATTTCTATTGACTGAAAGTATATGCTGGCGAAAGAAGAAACAACCTTTTTCCTTTTCGCCAATTTTAAAGTTTGTAACTCTCATAGTTTGAGGAGGAAATGAACTCTTTTATTTCTTCTTCTGTTGGAAGCTCTATCCTATACTTCTGTACAAAGATATTTGGGTCTAATCCGGCTGTGGCATACTTTACTAATGTATCTCCCTTTTCAGTGCAAAGCAGAATACCGATAGGTGGATTATCATCCGGCTGCATCACTTCCGCTTTGAAATAGTTCAGATACATATTTAGTTGCGAAGCATACTCATGGTGGAACTTGTCTATCTTCAATTCTACAATAACATGACATTTCAAAATACGGTGATAGAACACAAGGTCGGCAAAGAAATAATCTTCATCAATCAAGATGCGTTTTTGCCGGGCTTCAAAGCAGAAGCCATGTCCCATTTCTAACAGGAAGTGTTGCAGGTTGTCAAGAATGGCTTGTTCCAAATCAGTTTCTGTCACCAATGCACGTTCATTCAACCCTAAGAACTCCAAAGTAACAGGAGTATTGATAACATCTTTAGGTTGTAATAAGGTTGCTTGTTGCTGGACTAAAGCGGAGAGGGCTTCTTTGTTTTTGGATAGTCCGCTACGTTCGTAATATAAAGATGCGATTTGTCGCTCCAACTCCTTTACAGACCAGCAGCCACGAATAGTTTCCATTTCATAGAAAGCACGTTTTACCGGGTTCTCAATTCCCGATATAGTGTTTAAATGGGTGGAAGATAATTTATTGAATAATCTATCAGCTGGAATCATCCATGTTTCGGTTTGTGGGTATTCTGTTGATAGTTTCCAAACTCCACTTTCAGATTCGGCGGTCATCAACCGCCGAATTGGTTCAGTGAATTCGGCGGTCAATGACTGCCGAATTTGAATTTGTGATGCAATGTATTGTGTAACAGGTTTTTTTAGTTGTGGATAAACAAGATACAACCGCCTAAATTCACGGAATCTACGTTCATTCAGCCCTTTTGTTTTCAGTCGTTGTTCCAGCTTCTTCAACAGTTGTTCACCGTAGGCGGCACGGTCTTCTCCGTTCTGCTCAAATTCTACGATATAGCAACCCATAAGCCAGTTACGGGAAGTAAGGGCAAGGTTTACAGCATGTGCGGCTTGTGCCTGCAACGTGTTCTGTATCGTGCTGATATGTTTTACTAATGCTTCAAAGTTCATAGTTACAAAGATAAGTCTTTTATGGTTAAAACTTTAGTTCGGGTAAGCTGTTTATTGCTTCCTCTTTCAATTTATCCACCGCACGGGTGTACTTCTCCGTATGCTTCAATCCGCTATGTCCTAAAAGGCTGGCTACGGTTTTTATATTTGCCCCATTGTTCAGAATGTTCACGGCAAACGAGTGCCGGGCACAATGCCAGCTTATATGTTTGTCTATCCCGGCTCTCTTTACCCAACGCTTTACTGATTTACAGCAGCTTTCGTAAGTAGGCAAATCGAATATCAAACAGTTTTTGTCTGCCGGGGCTTCGCCAATGATAGACAATAGACCGTCATTCAGAGGAATAACCACACCGCTACTGGCTGAATGTCCCTTTGTTTTGCTTTGCTCAAACTTCAATAACCGATTACCATAATCCACATTCTTATAGGTCAGGTCTTTTACATCACAGAAGCGCAGACCGCAGTATAGGCAGAAGATAAAAGCCCGTCTGACATTCGGGTTCTCGTTGTCATAATGGCAAGCCGCCAGCTTTTGTATTTCTTCGGGAGAAAGAACATCTTTCCGAAGCATTTGGCTATCCACTTTGCAGGTAACACTTTTGCATGGGTCTTTCAACATTACATCGTGGTCAATCGCATATCGAATAACTTTCTTAAAACGCTGGTAAATGCTTTTAGCTCCCTCACCCACACTTCGGGATTGCAAATAGGCTACAAACTGCTCCATCATTTCTTTGGTAATAAGTTCCGGTTTGATACTAAACTCATTCATGGGGTATTGCTCTTTTAAGAAGTCCTTAAAACGGCTAAGCGCAATTTGTACCATGCGAATATCTTTCTTGGTATAACTGTTGATATAGGCTTGGAAATAGTCTAAGAAATTGACCGTTCTATCTTTTTTTAACCGATAGCCCAACATACTTTCTTTAAATTCCTGCTCACGCTCTGCACGTATCTTTGTAGCAAGTTCCAACGTTTCTTTGTTCTGCTGACGTTCCGCAGGGGTACGGGGCTTATCTATCAGATACAGACTAAGGTTTTCTTTTCGCCTGTTGTGCTTTACTGCAAACTTGGGCTTGCCTTGCATCTTTCCACTATCATAGTACACTTGATTGCCGTTTTCATCTAATACGGGCTTTTCCTCTCTACCTAAATAATACTCTAAGTAAAGGCTAATTCTACCATCCGAGAGCTTATTTTGCTCTAACTTGGGGTTTTCTTTCGTTTTATTTTCTAACTTTGCCATTGTTTAGAGGTTTTATCCCGATTTAGGTACCATAACCGGGTGATTACGCTAAATAGTTGATTTTCTTTTGTTTTCTGATATTGCAAAGGTACAAAAGAAAATGATATTTCAAAGTGTACTAAAAGTGTACTGAATAACAGAAAATGGGCAAAATATGGCAAAAATGGAGAAAATAAGAAGTATGCAAGTTGTTGATAATAAGGTGAATAAATTCTTTTGTTTTCCTATGATTTCTATGGTTTGTACCGGGTCTGGGTACGAGAAAATCCTGATAATCATTGATTGTCAGGATTTTTTTGCTTTTATGGAGCTTACAAATCCTTAATAGTTTGATAAAACAATGAAAGTTTTTCTGGTTCCGTTTGCGTGGCGGGCGATTCTTTGCTTGGAATATAAACTTAATAAGATGCTAATATCATGATGAAGAGTCAGAATTCGGCAATTGGCCGATCACATGTCGTTTGGCTGGATGTGGTACGTTTTGTTGCCATGTTTACTGTGGTTTGTTGCCATAGTACAGATCCGTTTAACTTTTATCCGGGCGAACCTCCCGCCAATATCGATCAGATTAAGTTTTGGGGAGCTGCCTATGGGTCGTTCCTACGTCCCTGCGTCCCCCTGTTTGTGATGATCACGGGAGCTTTGCTGCTGCCAGTGAAGGGCGATACTTCCGTCTTTTATAAAAAAAGAATCAGTCGTGTCTTTTGGCCTTTCCTGATCTGGTCGGTGCTTTACAACCTGTTCCCTTGGATAACCGGACTGCTTGGCTTGTCACCGGAGGTGATTTTGGACTTTTTCCCCTATTCTGGCGAAGAAGTTGCCCGCCAGTCGTTGGGTATTTCCTTGAGATATATTGTAGAGATTCCGTTGAATTTCTCGATTGTGGATGTGCATATGTGGTATATCTATCTATTGATCGGTCTGTATCTGTACCTGCCTATTTTCTCTGCCTGGGTGGAAAAGGCTTCTGAAAAGGCCAAGTTATGGTTTCTGCTGGCCTGGGGCGTGTCGACGTTGCTACCGTATTACTATCAGTTTGTTTCGCTTTATGTCTGGGGTGGATGTTCCTGGAACTCCTTCAATATGTTGTATTATTTTGCCGGTTTCAATGGCTATCTGCTTTTAGGCCATTACTTGCGTAATCACGACTGGAGCCTGAATAAAATCCTGTTGGTCGGGATTCCGATGTTCTTGGTCGGCTATGTCGTAACCTTCTTTGGTTTCCGCTATGTAACTGCTTTGCCGGAATACAGCGAAGAATTGCTGGAACTTTTCTTTACCTATTGTTCTCTTAATGTTGTGATGATGACGATCCCCGTTTTCTTGTTGGCGAAAAAGGTGGACGTACGGTCCGAAAAGGTCAAGAGTCTGCTGGCAAACCTGACGACTTGCGGGTTCGGAATCTATATGGTGCATTATTTCTTTACCGGTCCGGGTGTCGTTCTGATGCGTGCCTTGCATGTTCCGGTAGCTTTGCAGATACCTGCCGCCGCGGTTGTCGCATTTGCTATTTCTTGGCTGATTGTGGCCGTTATTTACCGGTTGATGGGGAAGAATGCCAGATATGTAGTAGGGTAGTCGCCCTCTTATTGTCCGTTCTCTCACAGACTTGCTGTCAATGCCTGAACCGGGGTTGCAAAAGGATGTTTTTGCCATAATATGACTCAAATACAAGCATATTAGTCCTTGATATGAAAAAATGCTGTACTTTTGCAGGTATAGTCTAATAACAACGGGATAATGATGCTAAATGGCAAGTCAATAATCGGCGAACTACTGGTAATTTTATTTGTTTTTACTCTTTCTCTTTTCCCTGCGGAGGCAAGGACGACAAGCGTCGATGGTCAGAAGGTTTTGGTCATTAGCTCTTATTCTCCGATCAAAGAGGAGGGAAACCATCTGATTGCGTCTTTTATAGATCAGATGCGGGTAGATTCGGAAGCGAAAATATTTGTCGAGTATATGGACTGTGAGGCTTCTCCCGTCTTTGATGCCTGGGTAGGATGGATGCGGCAGCTTTTTGCCGCCTATAAGGTAAAGCCAGATGTGGTCGTGTTGCTTGGCAATGAGGCTTGGTCTTCCTATCGGGCTACTTGCGTGGATAGCTGGCATGAGATTCCTGTTGTGTTGGGCTATGTGAAAGGGGCCTTCATCGATTATGAAAATAAAGATAAGAAGCTGTTTTCAGTTGCCGATATGATGCCGATGAAAGAGTCGTTCGGCGATTTCAGAATAACGGGATATTCCTATAAGGATTTTGTCATTGAGAATTTGTTGCTGATAAAACGGCTTCAGCCGCATATCCGTAAAGTGGCGTTTTGTTATGACAATCGTTATAATATGGCGTTTTTTGAGTCCTATATCTACGATCTTTTCAAGCAGATCGATTCGCTCGACCTTCGCTATATGGATGGTTGTAAGTTGTCTACTCCCCAGCTGCTCGATTCGGTAGCCTGCATGGATGATTCCTATGCTATCTTATCGGCGGGATGGTATACCGATGCCCTCCAATATCCCCATGCCCATTCGATGCTTCACAATGAGCTGGCGCGTTATACGTCCAAGCCGGTTTACCAGGTTTTGGACCAGGGGACGTCGAACATGAATTACATCGGCGGCTATTTTATTTCCGGGGAGGATTTGGGTAAAGACCTGGCTTTGCTGACTTATAGTGTCCTGACGAAAGGGATCGAACATAGTCCGGCTTTTCAGTTCACACCTTCACTTCCCAATTACTATATCAACTATCCGACGTTCGTGGCTTCAGGGATTGATCCTTCGTTATTGCCCCAAAATACGGTGTTTTATAACGAAGAACCTTCATTATGGCAGGAACATCCGGTAGAAGTGATTCTCTTTGTCTGTCTGGTTATCCTGATGATGGTCATCTTTATCGGTATCTTGAATTACAGAAAACGTAAGGAAGATGCCTACAAGACGGCAAACGCCAAAATGATGGAGCTCCTGAGTCGGATGCCGGACATGGCGACCATTTTTGATTCCGATTTGAATGTAGTGGATATCGTGAATCCGGAGAACCACATTTGGAATGGTGTTGACACAAGATGCCAGATTGGGAAAAACCTGAAGGATCTTCATCTTGAGTATCCGCAGGCTAAAGAGATGTTGGATGAAATCATCCTGCATGTGAAACGGACAGTCGAAACGGGTGAGGTGACTGTCTTTAATTGCAAGTATGGAAAAAAGGACCAGATTAAATATACAAAGGCACGTGTTGTGCCGTTCGAGAATAATTCGGTTATCTGCTTCACCCACGATGTGACTCCTTATGTCGTTGCCGAAAAGGAAAACCTGCGTTTGAAAACATTCTTGCAATCGATTATGGACAACCTGCCGGTAGGATTATTTATCAAGGATGTGGGCAATGAGTACCGTTATCTGTTCTACAATAACAAAGTCTCCGATTTTTATAAAGAGGCCTTTGACTGTATGCTGGGAAAGAATGATTTTGAAGTGGACGATTTGAAAGCTTCCCTTTTCCGGGAAGAAGATAACCGGGTGTTGCAAAGCGACAAGCCGATCTCCTTTAACCGGGTGTTATTTGATGAAGAAACCGGATTGCCCGTCCGTTGGGCTGTCACCACCAAGACACGCCTAGAAGATAAGGAGGGAAACCTCTATATTGTTGCCACAATGGTCGATACGACGGATATCCGCAGGAATGAACTCGAACTGGATGATATACGTCGGGAATTGTCTGTTGCCCTTGATGCCGGTTCCCTGTCGGCTTGGTGCTACGATGTGCGGAAGAATATATTCACCTCCCTCTACCGGAAGACGCTTGCCAGCGACGGTTTGAGCAATAAAGGGGCACTGGATTTATTGCATCCGGACGATAAGGAGAAATACAGCCGGTTTATGTCTCGCCTTTCCGGAGGAGTAGAGAATAAACTGAGGGAAGTGTTCCGATTCAGACAGGGCGAAGGTTATGACTGGTTCGAAACCTATGCTATCGGGTTGAAGTCGGAAAAGACAGGCGAAGTCGAACAGATTATTGGGACGGAAAGAAATATAACGAGTGAGATGAAGAGGCGTCAGGAACTCGAAGAAAACAAGTTGCAATTGGATTTCACCCTCGAGGCGGCCCAGATTATCTCGTGGGAATATAATCCGGATACCCGGATTTTCTACTCTCCCCGATCTACCGTGTTTGAAGGAATGACAATTTCGTTGGATGAGTATCTCTCGTTTGTATATCCCGAAGATCGTGATTTGTTCCGGAAAGGCTTGGAAGATCTTGCCTGTGGAAAGATCCATGTGATGGAGGTCCAGATCAGGACGATGGTGCCGGCACTGGGGGATCGCTGGTTCGAGATGCATGCCGTTCCTTATGGACGAAATGAAGACGGGAAGATCCGTAAACTGATCGGGTTGAGGCGCGATATCACAGACTTGAAGATGACAAACGAACTGATCCGCCTGCGTAATAAGGCGGAGGAAGCCAATCGATTGAAGAGTGCTTTTCTGGCCAATATGAGCCATGAGATACGAACGCCCCTGAACGCGATTGTCGGCTTCTCGAATCTGATCGCGATGGCGGAAGAGCCGGATGAGATCGGTGAATATGTCAAGATCATCGAGACGAATAATGAGCTTTTGCTCCAGTTGATCAATGATATTCTCGACCTCTCGAAGATCGAGGCCGGACAGATGGATTTCAATTATTCGACAGTCGATTTGTCTGAGATATTCAATAATTTGCAGCAGGTCTATAAGTCGCGTGTGAAGGATGGTGTTGATTTGGTCTGTCACCTGCCGTCTGTCGCTTGTGTGATCCATTCGGAAAAGAACCGGCTGACACAGGTTCTCTCCAATTTCCTCAGTAATGCTTGTAAATACACTTCAGAGGGTTCCATTACGATGGGATATGAGAGGATAGGCGATATCCTGCGCTTTTATGTGGCGGACACCGGCAAAGGACTTGCTGAGGAGAATATCCCACATGTTTTCGAACGTTTTGCTAAATTTGACAGCTTTGTTCAGGGGACGGGATTAGGGCTTTCCATCTGCGAGTCCATCATACAGTCTTTGAATGGTAAGATCGGCGTGGATTCGGAATTAGGCAAAGGTTCGACTTTCTGGTTCACGATCCCTTACAATCCGGTAAATGAATAAACGAGTATAAAACAAATAACAATAAAATGGAAAAAGTAAAAAAATCGTTGGTAAAGAAAGAGTATCTGGTTCCTTTTGTATTAGTCACATCTTTGTTTTTCTTATGGGGTTTTGCACATGCTATTTTAGATGTGCTGAACAAGCATTTCCAGGAGGCGCTTGTCATGACGAAGGCTCATTCCGCTCTGATCCAGGCAACGATGTACACGGGTTATTTTACGATGGCTATCCCGGCCGGACTTTTTATCAATAAATACGGATACCGCCAGGGAGTGGTGTTCGGTCTCATCCTCTATGGGATCGGATCGTTGCTTTTCATTCCGAGCGAACAATTGATGTCGTTCAACTTCTTCCTCTTTTCCTTGTTTGTGATCGGTTGTGGACTAACATTTTTGGAGACGGCAGCCAATCCCTACGTGACGGAGCTTGGGGATCGCGAGACGGCAGCCAGCCGTTTGAACCTGGCACAATCTTTCAACGGGTTAGGCTGTATCTGTGCGCCGGTGATCGGTGGAATGCTGTTGTTTTCTGGTAACGGAGAGGCTAACATTGCTTTGCCCTACACCGTGATGGGAGTTGTCGTCCTGTCTGTCGCCCTTGTTTTCTTTCGCATTCGCTTGCCGGAGATCGACCATGACGATTGTGAAGAGACGACGGCTGAGGCAAAAGCCGGATTGAAAGGATTGTGGAAACACCGTTGTTTCACCTGGGGGGTGATGGCCTTGTTCTGCTACGAAATAGCGGAAATATCGATCAATAGTTTCTTTATCAATTATGTGACTGACGATGGGTGGATGGATGCACATGATGCCGCTATCGTTCTTTCCTTCGGAGGATTGGGGCTGTTTATGGTCGGACGTATTATCGGTAGCTGGATTATGAGTTATATCCGGGCGGAGAAAGTCTTGTTTATCTGTGCGATCTTTACCGTCTTGGGGGCTTTGTTTGTCACCCTGAATTTAGGTGTTTTGTCGAAAGGTGCTTTATTTGCCTGTTATATCTTCGAGGCTATTATGTTCCCGACCATTTTCGCTATCTCGTTGAGAGGGTTGGGCGACTATACCAAGCGTGCTTCGTCCTTCTTGATGATGTCTCCGATAGGTGGAGCGGTCGGACCGTTATTGATGGGGTATGTGGCCGATATCTCGACAATGTCGTTTTCATTCGTTGTGCCGCTGTTCGGGTATGCTGTGGTACTTATTTATTCCTATATGGTGATGGCTAAGAAATTGCATTGATTTATGATTTCAGATTTATGATTTATAAGTTACATATCGCTGATAAATCATAAATCTGAAATCATAAATCGTTTCACTTATTCCTTTCGATAATATCCCAAACATCTTTCTCTGTTCCTCCGAAAGGACCGGATGCCTCCAGTTTGATCGTACACATGGCGGCGGCAAAACATCCGGCTTCTTTGTATGAAGCTCCTTTATTTCGCATATACAGATAGCCGGCCATATAGGTATCGCCACATCCCGTAGCGTCTACAATCTCTGTTGGAGGGTAGGCGGGTATCTCATGAAATTTGCCGTCGGCATAAATGACGGACCCCATGCTTCCTAATGTCAGCAATACCTCCTTGACGCCCCAGTTTGCTAATTTCAGTGCAGCTTCGCGCGGATCTTTGCATCCGGTGAGAACTTCCGTCTCGTGTTCGTTAGCTTTCAGGATATGGATGTATTTTAGTGCCTCCTTCTTTTCTGGCCAGTCTACGGCGAAAACTTTTTCACCGCGAACTTCGCGCAAGTAACCTTGGGCATCGACCGACAGCATCCCTTTGCTTGATAAATATTTGATTACGTCTAAGGAAAAATCGTCCGCCAGCAAACTTCCCAAATGGTAGATTCGGGCATCGACATCCTGTAACCCTTCAACTGTGAACGGATCGGCTTTTGCCAATACCCGCTGCGTCCGATTATTTTGGTTCTCGCCATATGTATTCTCAAAGTAGACGGAATGGGCACTGGGCAAAACTTTGACATCGATCCCTTTCCTGCGTATTTCTTCTACCGCATCCATTTCACTGGCAGCAAGAGCTGTTACCAACAGGAAGTCAGAAGTGTCTAAATTGCTCATTCCATGCGCGAAATAGAAAGATGTCCCTCCCGGCATATGCAGTGTTCTTTTCGGCGTTACAATCTTATCCAAAGTAATGTGGCCGATACAACAAAGATTATGTGTATTCATATTACTTATTTAATCAGGCTGCAAAAGTAGAAAAAAACAATTATACATAGGCACTTGATTCATAATTAAAAATACTCTATAACTCAATCTCTTTGGAAAAAGGTGTTGTTTTATTTAGGAAACCTTTCTCCGTATTAATCAGATTAGTCCATTTATTATAATCGAATTTCATATCCTTTTTAAGGATAGCATTTAACTCCTGATTAGCGAAAAACCTGAAATCCGAATGTACATCTTTCAGATACTCCATTAAAGTTTGAACACCTTTGATGGAGCCGCACCGCCCCAAGGCTGCTGCAATTGATAATTCCAGAAGTCCCCCGTATAATCGCCATCTGGTCTGATTGTAATCGGATGTTTGGTAGCCGATGATATTAGCATCCGCAGCTAACTTCTCAAGTCCTGTTATAAAGAGAGAATTAGGCATACGTTCAATATAGAAACAGAGATTTAAAATGCGATTATAATATGGTATTAATAACAAATCGATTCTATTTTTGTTATAGGTGTCATTTGCTTTGACTTTTTCTCCACCGGATTGCGTTTTACATAGAATCTGGTTTATAATCATGTTGGAATCTGAATTACCACACATACCGAGCAGTGCAATATTTTGGTTGATTCTCCAATACAGGTTGTCTGCTTGATATTTCTCGAAATACTGTTGCGGATGCCCTGCCTGAGTCTCGTTGGCAAACAGTTGTTCCAATTCGGAAATAATCAATCCGGCTCCTTCCGCATCTTTGAACCAGGCTAATGCTTTAGCTATCAAAATCGCTTTGTCCTTCTTATATGCTTTTCTCAGAAGAGGAAGGATATCCTGTTTCGCTCTTCGGCAGCATTTGAATAAGTATTGGTTATCTCCTTCAATTAGTTTGTTCACGATATCCTGTGCTGAGAGCTTTTCCTGCGGATAGTTAGGTAATAAAAGGCCGCTTTGCAGCCATTCTTTTTGTAGTTGAGAAACAGAAAAATCTCTTGGACGTATCTGTTGGCTGATAATAGAAGCCGCAATAATCCCCGTCGAATATCCGAGTAAATAAACATCGGCAGACATACGTGTAAATTGTAGTGCATTATGTGTCTGGCTAATACCTCTTCCTGAAAGTAAAAGGCCGTCGATCGTTTTTGGAACGATGGCACGATAAGGAATATTCATCGTGATCTGGTTGGAATGAGGTAACAGGAATGCACAACGTGAATATTCGGAATGACCAAAATGATGGGGGTCGAAATCGCTGTGTGCATTGATGATGGTATCTTTGAACCATGTTTGCTCCAATGTGTCGATTAGGTTTAACTTGTATTCGCCTTCCGGCCTTCTGGATTCGCGGACGGTCAGCATGGGATAGAAGTCGTAGAAGAATGATTCGTAATGAGACAGATATAAACCTCGCTGCAACTCTGTTATCTTCGTGTTGTCGATAATATCGTAGTCTTTGTTAATTGTTTGCATAGGTGCATTTTTACTTTTAAAAGGGAGGTCCCATTGGCTGTAGTTCTGGGTGGTATACATTCTTGTATTCCCGATTTCAAAGTTTTCCCCTGAGAAATAGGCGATATCTCCATCCCCAGTTGCATCTACTGTAAGTTTAGCCTGTACCCATTTCAATTCACCGTCGACACATATTGCGACTTTTTCCAGTTGTTTCCCATTGGTTTGGGCGCCACAGATGATAGCACCGTTAATCATATTATAGTCATATCGGTTTAAACTACGGACACTATGGATGCATCTGCAAATACAGTTGACCGATATGTTGTAGTCTTTGGCTGTTTGCCGTATCTCATTTTCCAATGCCAGAATATAGGAATGTTTGTTTTGCCCTAAATAATAACCGGTCACTCCTCCCATCGTTTTACTTCCCCCTAAGTCATTGAAATATTCGACGATAAGAGGTTTTGCCCCTTTTTCTGCGGCTGATAGGGCTGCTGCTATTCCGGCCGTTCCTCCTCCGGCAATCAATAAGGGATTATTGACTATGGGTAATTGCATATCATGGATTGGAAAAACAGTCAGGGGAAGTGTAAGTCCATTTTCGTTTATTATTTGGTTTGTAGGAGTGTTGAACGGCTTGTCTTTCCCTCCCGCATAATAAACAGTATTCATGGTTCTCCGGGTATCATGCTTTTTGTATCTGCCGATGCTGTCCTGCGCGTTTTGAACCAGTTCGAGTATGGAATTATAGCTGTGTTCTGCCGGGTGACTTTCGATGTAAGTATAGTCTTTGAGGGTGATATCCGGGAGTTTGTAATTGTTCAGATAATAAGAACATTCCTGTGCGTAATAACGCAACTTGGCATTTGCCAGGCCTTTTGCCAACAAAGGGAAGTCCTTGCTGATTTGTGTTGCGATAAGTCTTGCTTTCTGTTCGATCGCACTTAGATTGTCTGTCTCAACAGGAAAATTGAAAGATAAGAAATACTGGTCCGGCGATTTCTTACCGGGATGTATTTCGAGCCTGTTATCTGAAAGGCCATAAGAAGAGCTAAGGGTTAAATATTTGCCACTTAAATATTCCGCGTCCTGCACTTCCATCACAAACCCGGCTTTATCAGGTTTATAGGGTTGTCCGAATAAGCGTCGTGTAAATGAGTTATTGTCCGAAGCATCGATGAACCCTGTAGTGGGGATGGAATAAACTCCTTGTTTGCAAGCGGCGATTATTCCTGAAACCTGTTTCTTCTGATCGGTAATGATGCCGCAAACGTCGGTCATTAATAATAGGTCGATATTATTGGTGAGGAGGGAGCGGAGTAATCCCTTTTTCAAGCTCCCTGCAAACAGTAGTGTCTCGTCTCCGATAGAACTGTTGTAAGGTGCGCCGAGTTGAGTATTAAATATCTCTTTCTTTTCTCCTTCGGGAAAGAACAGTTGGATCAGGTTATCCGGCCATTTTTCGTATCCGGCCGTATTTAACCATAGTTTTCTCTTGGCTGTAATATCATAGCCGGGAGAAGTTCTTTTATCGATGACCAATACTTTCATTCCTTGTCTGGCCGCTTCGATTGCCGCAAAACAACCGGAAAGCCCGGCTCCGTTTATGATCAGGTCATAGCCGTTCTGTTTCGTCGTATGTTGGAATGACTGCGATATCTCTTCCATAGCTTGTGCGTACGAGAAATGATTACTGATTAACACCCCTCCTAATGCCGCTATGTTGATGTGGATGAAGTCTCTTCTTTTCATATAGTCTTAAAATTGATTGTTCATGCTTAAGTCTGCCATGAAATACAAATGTCTGTATTTCATGGCAGTTCTAAATTAATAATTGGGGTTTTGTTTCAGATTTTTATTAATATCCAATTCTTTTTGAGGAATCGGGAACAGATAGTCCCTGTCAGGGTTGAATGTTCTGTTATCGAAAGAGCGTAATGCTTCGGCATACGCATCATATTGAGGCATACCGTTTTTATCGAATGTCGGAATGTAGTGGGGTAGGTAATCCCTTACAGGCCTTCCATACAATTTCCCGTTCATTACGGATTCTGCAATTCTCCACCTTCTGATATCAAAGAAGCGTAAACCTTCCATCGCAAATTCAACCTTTCTTTCCTGTCGAATCAGTTTCCGGATATTCTCCTGTGTATCCGGTTTGATAGCCGGCATTTGTGCCCTCTCTCGGACTAACTTTAAGGCTTCATACCCGAGATTATCCATTTTTCCTAATTCATTGACCGCTTCCGCATACATTAATAAAACTTCTGCATAACGGATCAGGATGATATTCAGCTCGCTTTTCAGTCGGAAAGTTTGTTCTTCATCCGTGTATTTTCTCCAACAATATCCTGAGAATGTAGCATAGGGATTTGTTACATCCTGATTGTTTCTGCGAACTGCAGGAGTCACATTGTAGTCCCAGCATTCCAAGCTGTCGGGATGCGTTTCGAACTGGTAACCTTGGAATGTACTGCCTGGTACGACAATGGTTGCTTCCAGCCGTAAATCCCGGTTTTTGAATGGGGTGGCTGCATTGTAAAGACTTGATTCGTTAATAGGCAAACCGTCTGTACAGTAATAAGAATCAACAAGTGATTGTGCCGGTACCTTATTGGAATACCCGGAAGCCATGCGTGAGAATAGATTGCCGGGAACTCCATGAGTCTGTTGGTTGACGCGCGAGTACTGTACGAAGAAAATAACTTCTTTGCTTTGCTTATTCTGCTTATTGAAAAGATTATTGTAGTCGGGTTCCAGCGAATAGACACCCGATTCTATTACGCGTTTACTGGCATCGGCGGCAATATCCCATTTCCCAGAAAACAGGGCTTCCCTGGCTTTTACGGAAAGGGCACATCCCTGAGTGACTCTGCCGATGTCATCGCCTGTATATTGTACAGGCAATAATTTGGCCGCATCCTCCAGTTCGTTCAATATGAATTCGGAAACTTGACTTCTGTCGGTCTGAGCCGGTTTATCGGTGATTGATTGAGGCTCTGTCAACAGAGGTATATTGCCAAAGAAGTTGACCAATAAATGATAGTGGTAGGCTCTGAAAAAACGAGCTTCGCCTTCTATCCTCGTGTATATGTCAGGGTTCGTGATAGACTGTGCTTTATGCATATTTGCTAAAAGCATATTACATTGGTTGATAACCGTGTAACTGTTGAACCATATCTTATTAAAAGTCTCATTTGTCGGAACATGAAGCCCTTCACCTAATAATTGCAGGTCGCTGCCCTGATCACGGTCCCAACCGATATCGGAGGCACAATCCAAAACAAGGTTTAAAGAAGAGGCTGCTTGCTGAAAATACATACTTTTAAAGTAAATGCCGTTGACAGCCATCGTTAGTTCGCTTTCCGTACTATAGAAAGTCGCATCCGAAGGTTTATCCAATGGATATTTCTCTAAATAGTCTGAACATGAAAGACATCCTAAAGTGAATACGCTGATTATGAGTTTTATATATTTATTCATGGTGATTAGTTTTTAGAATTTTACATTAAGTCCGAATGAATAGACTTTCATCATGGGATAGAAATCGCCTCTGCCAATAGGGGCTTCCGGGTCGAACCCATCATAAAAGCCTGTGATGGTAAACAGATTTTGTGCACTGAAGAATATACGGCAGTAATCCAGGAATATTTTTTTAACGAACCGGTTAGGTACCGTATATCCTACCTGGAGATTTTTTAACCGAAGGTAAGATGCATTTCTGATCCAATACGAAGATACCTGTTCATTGTTCGGGTAGTTAAATGTAAGCCGGGGATAAGAAGCATTCCGGTTATCTTCCGTCCAGTGATCCTTATGCCATTCTTGTGCCGTACCTCCCATATAGAATGCCAATACCCCTTGTTGGTCGATGTATCCGTCTGCTTTGCCTACTCCTTGTAACAGAAAAGACAGGTCTATATTTTTATACTTTCCGTAAAAGTCGATACCATACGTGTAATGTGGCATATAGTCTCCCATTATCACCCGGTCATCTGCGTTGATGACTCCGTCTGTCTTGTCCATAATACCGTCACCGTCCGAATCGATTGTCAGTTGGTCTTTATATTTGATATCACCAGGAGCTAATATTGTCCCGAATTGAGAAGCATGGTCTTTTATCTCGTCCTCATTTTGGAATAATCCTTCCGCCTCTAATCCATAGAGTGAAGTGATGGGATAACCTTCTTTGTGGATTGTCCGGTCGTAGATGTAAGGCCCTGTTTCTGCCAGATCTGTTATTTCGTTATGGACATCCGACAGATTAACTCCGATCCCATATTCGAAATCGCCGATTCTATCGTTATATCTAAGTGTAATGTCCCATCCTTTATTCCTTACTTTTCCAGCATTTTGATAAGCCGGATTTAGTCCGGAAGTTCCAGGAATCGGTAATTTAAGAAGAATATCGGATGTGTTTTTAACATAATATTCCGCTGTGACCGATAGTTTGGAAAAAAGGGTCGCGTCGAACCCGATATTCGTCATTGCAGTGGATTCCCATGTGATATTGGGATTGGCTGCGTCCGTGACTGCTCCGCCCGGTGCTGAAACAGCATCGTTGAAAACATAATCCATCCCCAATGAGACGGACGATACAAAAGGATAATCCCCGATATCCTGATTCCCTAATTTTCCCCACGAAGCTCTTATTTTCAGGTTATTAATCCATTCGATATCCTTCATGAAGGATTCTTCGGATATTCTCCAGCCAGCGGAAAAAGAAGGGAATATGCCATACTTTAATCCGGGAGCAAAACGGGAAGAGCCATCGTAGCGGATATTAGCTTCAAGAAGATATTTTTGGTTGTAGTTGTAATTTATACGTCCGAATACGGAGCGTAGCGCCCAATCGCTGGCAGAACCTGTTGCAGCCTGGTTTGCTGGTGAACCTGCATTCAGTACTTCGTAGTTCTCTAATAAGTATTGATCCCTGAATCCGTTTAGCCAGTCTCCCCGGAAGTCTATTTGTTCGAATCCCGCCAGTAATGATAGGTTATGGGCATTGAATGATTTCTCATAAGTTGCCAGGGCTTTCAGATTATTGGTGACATTCTTGCTGTACTTTTCAGCCATATTTGCTCTGTATGGGGTCGGATTGTATAAATCTCCACTCGGATAGTATAAGTTAACCGTCTTCCCGAACTTCTTGTAGTGGACGAAATTCCATTTCGGAGCATATTGGAAACTCAGGTTAAGGCCATCTACTGGCTGGTAATTGACTTTGAAGTTGATGTTGGCAGAATAGTTCTTTTCATGCGTCATCCCTCCATCGTTTTCTTGTGCCCAAGTATTCGTTCCATCCCATCCGATTCCCCAGGAGCCATCTTCATTTTTGCCTTGCAGGTTATTGGGATAACGGTTGAGAAAATACCAGGGCATGCCGGCCGCAGGCGTCGCATTGTCATCCGTCATAAAGTAAATATCGAAATTGGCGGAAAGCCTTTTGTGCAGGTTTATATCAGAATTCAATCGTAAGTTTACGCGTTCGTAATTCGTGTTGATTGTTATACCATCCTGATTCAGGTAAGAAAGCGATCCTAAAATACTTACTTTTTCACCACCTCCATTTATACTGACATGGTGGTTATGCTGCAAGGCTTTCTCTTTCAGCATGACTTTCCTCCAATCAGTTTCAGGATAGAGGTCAGACGGTGCATTTTTACGGTATTCATCGATATATTCTTGCGTAAAAGGTTCTACTTTTCCTACATTGCGGTTTGCTTCATTTATCATCACCATGTGATCATATCCTGAAACGTTTTGTGGCATGGATGTTGGGGACTGCCAACCGATGTAGTTGTCATAGTTGACTTTAAACAAACTTTTTTCTGCGCGGTTTGTTGTTATCAGAATAACTCCGTTTGCTGCTCTCGATCCGTAGATTGCAGCCGATGCTGCATCCTTCAAAACTGATATGCTTTCGATGTCACTCGGATCTACCGAATTGATATCTGATTCGATACCGTCGACCAGAATCAGGGGATTGGCTGAACTTAACGTGCCGATACCACGTATACGGATGGTCCCGTTATCTTTGCCCGGCTGTCCTGATGTTTGTTGGACGGTAACACCCGATGACATTCCTTGCAAAGCCATCGAAGTTTGTCCCACGGGTTTTTTCGCCAGATCCGATCCAGTGATGTTTTCAACGGAACCCGTCAGGTTGATTTTCTTTTGGACACCATATCCGACAACGATAACCTCATCCAGATTTTGTGTGTCTTCTGTCAGCTTTATCTTTAAGACGGACTGATTGCCCGTATGGATTTCTTGAGATAAATAGCCGATGTAGGATATGACAAGAGTGGCTCCTTCCGGTATTTCAAGAGAAAAGTTTCCGTCTACATCTGTGATGATGCCGTTCGTTGTACCTTTTTGTACTACATTGGCACCGATGATCGGTTCATCTCTGTTGTCAGTGATGGTTCCGCTCACTTTTTTCTGTTTATCCTTTTGTAACTGGATAAGTTTGATTGCAATTGTATTTCCTGTCCGGGTATATTCCATCCCTTTACCGGGAAGGATACGATCCAGTAACCTTTCAACCGATTCGTCCTGGATGCTGATGGTAATATCTTTTTTGTGATCGAGATTTTTTTCGATGTAAGAAAACCTGACATCGGATTGTTTCTCGATACTTGTTAACAACTCTTTGAGTGAAACGTTCTTAACAGATATGCTTATTAGAGAGTTTTGAGCATAAATTTCTGTCGGACAAACTAAAAAAATAGAGATAAGTAGCAGCTGTATAAATCTGAAAATAGTATCTTTACACACTAAACTGCGCTGAAAATTTTGATAGTACATAGATTTAAATAATTATTTGTTGATACTTAAAGCCTTACGTGGTGGTTCGGCTTTTGTGTTTAAAGTATTGACTTTGCCGGAGATCTGTATAGGTTCTCCGGCTTTTTTAAGAAGAATTCATGATGCTTGTTTTTAGAATGATTATTTCGTGAACTTAAGGGATATCTCGTTCCCCGATTTCTGATATTCGAATGTATAATGTTGTTGCAGGTTTTTCAAAACCTGGATGATGTCGTTCTCATGATAGCTACCCGTGAAAAGCTCTTCCGGATATTCTCCGTTTGCGGTTATATTGACGCCATAGAATATTTCCAATTGCCCGATTATCTCTTTGAAAGGTTGATTTCTGAAAATCAGATCTCCCCTCTTCCAGGCAGTTTCGACTCTCAGGTCTGTGGTTATTACCTTGATTTCTCCCGTTTCATGATTGTAGCGGGCTTTTTGGTTAGGGGAAAGATGCACTTGTTTTCCTGGACTTTTATAAGGGGTAACTTCTATGCTACCCTCGACTAAAGAGGCTTCGAACCATGAATCGTCCGGATAAGCATATAAGTTGAAAGTCGTTCCTAATACCTTTATTTGGATTTCTGCAGTTTTAACAATAAAAGGAGCATCTGCGTCATGTTTTACTTCAAAATAAGCCTCTCCAGTTAGTTGGACGGTTCTTTCATTCAGTGAGAAAGAAGCCGGATAGGATAATGTAGATTTTGCATTGAGATAAACTTTTGTCCCGTCGGGTAGGGTGACAGATGCGCGTTCTCCCTTTTCGGCTGATATTGTGTACATTTGTGCAATCGCAGTTTGTATGTTTATCTTATCTATATAAAGATAACCGGTTAATGAGATTAGTAATAAAAAGATTGCGGCAGCAGCGATCCTACCCAAATATCCCAATAAGCTTATCTTTTTTTGCGGTTGGATGATCTCTTTCATATTTTTTGAGATAGTATCGAACGCCTCGATATTTCTTTCTCCAGAAACAGGGTAGGTATCCCACAGTTGGGATAGATTTTGTTCCAAAGAGCAATCATCCATATTTTGGATAAGTGCTTTCAACCGTATGACTTCCTCACTTGTGAGTTGTCTGTATAAATATTTTTTGAATAATGTTTTGATCTCCTCCTGAACCATAGTAATAGATTGTTTATAGGTAATACGATAGAAAGACGAAAATCTACTTAATGATTTCGTGTGTTGTAAAACATATCTTTGTTAGGGTATTTACGAATGTATGAAGAACATGAAGAACAGGGTGTAGAAAGTAGACATTTCTTTTCTGAGAATGCCTAATGCTTGATGAAGGTAATTATAAACAGACTGTTCGGATATTTGTAATTTGTTGGCAACTTCTGTGGCAGACAGTCCTTGTTCCTTTGTCAGTTCAAATATCTGAATCTGCCTGGGAGACAGCTTTTCTTTTGCTTTAGCCAAAGATTGATTGAAAGCCTCAAAGTCGAAGCTATCTTGTTCGTTGACGGATAATTGTTCATCGGAGCAATGAATCAGGTAATCTTCAAAAATAGGATTGTTGAATTGTTTTTTCAGTTGGTCTTTCAATTGGTTTTGTGCCATTTTAAACAGCCAGGCTTTAAAAGATAAATTCAGGTCTATTTTTTGTCGGTTGATCCATACTTTTATAAAGGCTTCCTGTACCAGTTCTCTGGTTTGTTCATGCGAACGGGTGAGTTCGAAGATAAAGCCATATAGCAAATCAAAATATTGTTCATATAAAGAATTGAATGCTTTGTAAGATCCCTCTTTTAACTGTTTTAAAATTTCCGGATGTTGACTCATGCTGGTGAATATGAATATATAAACGATGGACAAATGTACATAAAACAAATAGAAATGCTTAAAAATAGGCTGTTAAAGCTCTTTCTCCACCATTTTGAATAATAAATAGTGTACATCATTACACTTTTTCTTTATTTTTGCCGAAGTGATAAGTTATTGATTTATGTGATACCAGAAAAGCTGTCATCTTATGAGAAAACATCTTTCCATCTTTATCTTGATCCTGTTCTTGTTGCCGGGAGTATTTTCGCTGGCAAAGACCTCCTCTTCTTCCGATATACGCTATCTGTTCGCTTATTTTACAGATAAGAATGAGAATCGCAACGGTATGCATTTGGCCTGGAGTGCAGATGGATATACCTGGATGCCGATAGGACCAGAACATAGTTTCCTGAAATGCGATTACGGGACTTGGTATGCTGATAAACGTATGCGTGATCCTTTTGTCATGAAGGGGCCGGACGGACTTTGGCATTGTATCTGGACACTGAACTGGGACGGGAATGCAATCGGATATGCCCATTCTAAAGACCTCGTACACTGGTCGCGCCAGTCTTATCCGAAAGTGATGGAAGGATATGAAGTCCGGAACTGCTGGGCTCCCGAAATGATTTACGACGACGAAAACCGGCAATATGTGATCTTCTGGGCCAGTACGATCAAAGAGGACGGCGTGTGGAAGACCGAGCCGGGAGAGAAATATGATCATCGTATGTATTATACTACGACAAAAGATTTCAAAACCTTTTCCCCTGCAAAGATATTCTTCGATCCGGGACATAACGTGATCGATGTGACCATACAGAAAAAGGATGGTAAATATTATATGCTTTATAAAGATGAACGTATCTGGCCGAAAGCCAAAAAGGAACTGTCGGTTGCTGTAAGCAAGCATGCAACAGGTCCGTATTTGCCGACCGGAGATAAACCTTTTGCGACCGACTGGGTGGAAGGTCCGGCTGTTTGCCCGTTGTCCGATGGAAGTTATGTCGTTTATATGGACGCCTATACCCGTCATCGCTATGAAGCGAAACGGACACGTGATTTCCGTACCTGGGAAGATGTGACAGATCGTATTTCGATACCGAAAGATGCCAAACATGGCTCTATCATCACTGTTACCAAAGCATTTGTCGATAATATCCTCTCGGAAGTGGCTGCGGCCCAGAAGCGTGAGAACCTGCGTAATGAACGATTCGCTTTGCCTGCTTCCTTAAAAGAGGCGGTTCCTGTTGAGGCGGAAATTACTGTTGAGGGCGGCCAGGCGAAAAAAATCAGTGATCATCTGTTCGGTGTCTTCTTTGAAGATCTGAATTATGCAGCTGACGGTGGCTTGTATGCCGAATTGGTCCAGAACCGCGATTTCGAATATGCCCCGGAGGATAAGACCGGCAATGATCCGGACTGGAACAGCCGCTATGCCTGGGAGTTGAAGTCATATAAGGCAGATGCCCCGGCGGAGGCCCTTGTGTTGGAGATCGACACGGCAGCCCCTCTTCATCCCAACAATCCGCATTATGCGGTACTCCATGCCCAAAGTACGGAGTTGGACTTGATCAACAGGGGTTTCGATGGTATCCACATTCGGAAAGGGGAGAAATATAACCTTTCTTTTTTCTCCCGTATCCAGGGTAAAGGACAGGGAACTTTGCAAGTTCAGTTAAGGAACCGCTCCGGAAAGCCGCTCGCACAAGCTGCGGTTAAGGTTGCATCCGGAGAATGGACGAAACAACATCTCACATTGCAGGCGGTGGAAGATGCGGACAGTGCCAGCCTGTCTATACAGACGGTGACCCCCGGCATTTATGCTTTAGACATGATCTCCCTTTTCCCGCAGAAAACATTTAAGAACCGTCCGAACGGTTTGCGTGCCGACTTGGCACAAACGATAGCCGACCTGCATCCGCGCTTTATGCGTTTTCCGGGAGGTTGTCTGGCGCATGGCGATGGTGTACATAATATTTATAACTGGAAAGAAACGATTGGTCCGCTGGAAAGCCGGAAACCTCAACGCAATTTGTGGGGATATCACCAGACGAAAGGGCTTGGATATTACGAGTTTTTCCAGTTCTGCGAAGATATTCAGGCAGAACCTGTTCCTGTTATTGCCGCGGGCGTATGTTGTCAGAACTCCCGTGGAGGCGGGCAGCAGGGAGTCGCGATGTGCGATATGGATGCTTTTGTCCAAGACATCTTGGATTTGGTGGAATATGCGAATGGAGATGCCTCCTCGAAGTGGGGCCGGATGCGTGCCGAAGCCGGCCATCCTGAACCTTTCCATCTGAAATATATCGGGATCGGAAACGAAGACCAGATAACGGATGCCTTTGAAGAACGTTTCACGATGATCTATAAGGCTCTGAAAGCAAAACATCCGGAAATAACCGTGATCGGTACGGCCGGACCGTTTAACGAAGGAACTGACTATGAGGAAGGATGGAAGATCGTAGACCGATTGCAGGTTCCGATGGTGGATGAGCACTATTACCAGACACCCGGTTGGTTCCTGAACAATCAGCATTTCTATGATTCTTACGACCGTCAGGGGGCGAAAGTCTATTTGGGAGAATATGCCGCTCATCTTCCCGGTCGTCCGAATAACTTGGAAGTCGCTTTGGCGGAAGCGGCTTATATGACTTCACTGGAACGTAACGGGGATGTGGTCAGCATGGCATCCTACGCTCCGCTCCTGGCAAAAGAAGGGCATACGCAGTGGAATCCCGATCTGATTTACTTCAACAACGGAGAGGTGAAGCCAACCGTCAACTATTACGTTCAGCAGCTGTTCGGCCAAAATGCAGGTGATGAATATCTGCCAGCCACAGTCAAATTGTCTTCCTTATCGGAAGATATCGGCAAACGTGTTCCCGTCTCTGCCGTGAGGGATCGCAAAACGGGCGACTTGATTCTGAAATTAGTGAATATCTTGCCTGCAAATACCCAGGCACAGGTCCGGTTGAATGGTGTCGAGGTCGGCGATACCCGTGCCGTTAAGACTGTACTGTCCGGAACGTTGGAAGATACGGATTTGAAGCCCCGGACTTTTGATTGCACAGTCGGACGTGAATTCACCTGCGAATTGCCGGCATATTCACTTACTGTAATCAGAATCAAGATAAAATCCGTATATTAGTCGCTGTTGCTAAAATTATGAATAGTCATGGAAAACGATTTTGATTATAAATTAGTCCCTTCCGGTTTCGTCCATTGCTTCAACAGCCAGTGCCCGAAGGCAGATGGTTGTTTGAGGCAAGTGGCTGCCCGGTATAGTGCACATGCCGACCGGCATATCCGGATTGTGAACCCGGCTTATTTCCCTGTAGGGGATGCGGCATGTCCGGACTTCAGGTCTGCGAAGAAAGTGCGCATTGCATGGGGTATTACGAACCTGCTGGAAAAAGTCCCTTATCGGACGGCACGGCATTTGCGGAAAATAATGATCTTCCACTTTACGAAAACGCTTTATTATCGTTACTATCGCAAAGAATATGGCATTCCGCCGGAAGCCCAGCTCTATATCCGGAAACTTTTCCGGCAGCATGGTGTCGAGGAGGAACCGGTGTTCGATTCTTATACGGAAGAATACGAATGGTGAAAAAAGCACTCTCCGCTTTACAAGCGGTTCTTGGAGTTTCAAGAAGTTTCAAATCTTGGAACTTAAAGTTTCTGCATATGGAACAAATGGTTTCTATACATGAAACGGAAAGTTTCATCTCATGGAACTTGCCGTTAACAACTTGTCATAGGCTTAAGCAATGGAAATTTCCGATAACTCGCGCCCTATCATTCGAATTGTTTCCACTATATCCGAGAAACGCTGCTTGGAGGGCTTTTTTGTCCCGCTCACGTATTGCGCAAACAGACTTTGAGATATACCCAGCCTGCGTGCTATTGCGGCGGCGTTCAGTTCCGGATGGGCTGTAAACAAATCATATAAAGGACTGGATTTCTTTTCATGGAAGAATCCCTCAAAACTCAAGTCTTCATCCAGTTCCTCCCAACGAATACCGAACTTATCGACAGTGAAATTGGTTCGTTGTTCCGGGGTGGCAAATTTCAAACGCTGATAATCTGCAAATTTTTCACATGCTTCTTTACCGTCGGTAGTATGTATCCATACGGCCGTATCGGTTAGCCATACTTTGTCTACTGTCATGTCTTGCATACTGATTCATTTTGTCTTATTAAAGAATTTATTCCAATGTTCCGCATAAAACATGAAACGGAAACCGAACAAAATAAATATCGTGGGCATAATCATTTTTTGTATTGTTATACTACAAATGTCGGTAATCGTTTAATTACCTGCAAATATATCAAGGTAAAAAGTGTACGTCCGGTTGACGCAACCCCTCTATCGTGCCGGAAGACTACCTTGTTGTAAAACCTGTAAAAAAGTCATTGGTTCGAATCGAAACTACTATCCCGTTTAATTCGGTTTTGTACCCCGTTTAGTTCAAATTACCCGCAAGGGTAATATATTTTAACAAACTGCTGGTTTTTGTATGGTGCTTATAATTATATGCTTATGTGATATTTCCGGTTAAAAGGGGGATATTGTCGTTTTTGCAAATTTCGGAATGCACTTTTAGCAGTTTTGTGGTTCTTCCGAAAAAGGAATACTCAGAGGCTATTTGAGGAAACACAAGGAGGAGAATGTCTTGTTGTTATGCTTTGTTAACGATGGGAGAGTGCAGTAAAGATGTCTATTTCTGAAATAAGTCGATTTATGCTATTTTGGCAGTAGGGATAGGTTAATTGCGAATGTTATGTATATGGCTGATAAACTTGGTGTTACAAGCTAATATTAGGTACATGTGTACATTATATAAATAAGCAGGATTTTTCTTCTTGTTTTAGACCGTTTTGTAGTTGTAAGTGATTGGATATAAAAAAGATAGATGTTGTTTTCAAAATGACTAAAGAAAAGGTACGTTTAAATTCGTCATTTTCACTGCACAAAAATACAACTACTTTTTGAACATGCAATCCTTTCTACCAAATATTTTTTCTTTTCTATATTCTTTCTTATCAATTAGATAGCTTAACCTGTACGAAAAACCTTTTTTCCGATACAAACCCTCCTGAAGACCCCGAACAAATGACTAAAAAAAACGTACGTTTTCTCTCGTCAAAATACAGAAATTTGGTTAACTCTTGTAAAACAAGGGTTCTTGAAAGGTGAGATTCATTATAGATATACTATTTATTAATTAAACATTTTAGAATTATGAACAAGAAGATTTCTACTCTTTTGTCAGGCTTCCTCCTGACAAGTGTGTTCGCTTCTGCTGCCAACATCAACACTGCCGACCTACAAAAGGCTACAGAGTTGAAGAGTGGTAAAAGCTATTTTGTTGTCCAGGATGCAAATGGCAATGGGCAATGGGATCGTAACGAATTATTATTAAGCGCAACGAAAGTTGGAGCAAACGTGACAATCAAAGGTGCTACTACCGGTGATGTTAAAAACCTTACGTGGATTTTTACGGAAAGCAAATATGCTGATCCAAGTGGTGCAACTTATTATTATTCTTTGAAGAATGATGAGTTAGGTATTTATTTGGCTTTCAAGGCGGATGGCACACCTGTAACCGATGCGGAGAAGGCTGAAGATAATGCAACGGATAATATCCATTCATTATTTACTGCTGCCGGTGGCTATGCTGCTACGACAAAGTATGTGAATGGGGGCATCTTATATGCCTACAATGCTGTTACTTCTAATGGTAATGCATTAACTCTTTCTACTTCCAATGTCTCTTTGGGGGGAGTTGTTAGTAATGGAACAACGAATAACAACATCCTTTTCTGCGAATACAAAGAAGCAAAAGTCCCTGTAACAGCAGCAGGTGTAAAACCTCTGAACGATGTGAAGGGCGGTGAAGGTTTCAATTTGAAGTACAACCCGGGTAATACTAATGACTGGGTGAATGACATCTTGAAAGATCAAAAATTAAAAGCGTTTGCCGTGACTACTAATATCGAGTGGCAGCAAACCATTGCGGGTACAAGCGGACAGACCGATATGGCTATTCCGGCAGGTATCTATTTCGCAACGGAATATCCGGCATCTTTGAATGGAAAGAATGTAATTACAGACAAAGCTGACTTCGAAGCATGTACTTTCCTGGCTGTCGATCCGGACAAAAACTATGATATTCACAAGGCTGTTCGTGAAGATGGAACAGGTTTCGAATTCCAGACTATTGCAGGTTCTGAGATGAATTTCTATGTGTCAAATGGGACAGATGAAGATCAGCTTTCTCAGAAAGACGAAGTGTATGTCGGCAACGCATGTTTCACAATTGTGACTCCCGATCCTATGCGTGCACCGGAGGATTATAAATTCAAACTGGAAAACGTACGCCTCCAGACTGATGCGGACGAAGACCTTCACGAAACGATCACTGACGGCTTGTATGTGGGTGTTATCACCGACCAAAATGAAAACTACTTGGTTACGACTGATGATGTCGATACAAAAGCATTGACATTCCAAACAGATAACTCTACCATCTATGACGTAACGAAGTTGTTGAGCACGACAGACGCAGCGTCTATCTACACGATCCAGTTCGTAAGCGAGATAAACAAAGCTATCGCAAGCGAAAAAGAACAGTACCTGACTGTGAAAGAAGGTACAGCCAGCACTTTCTATCTGGCTTCTGTAGAAGAATTTGATCCGGCAGACCCGATGTTCCAGTTCGTTATCAAGAACGTAGACAAAACAGCCAAGACTGTTACGTTCGCTAACCGCCAGACAACTCAAACAGTGACTGTTTCTTTGTATCAGGAAGAAGGCGAAGAAGATTTCACAGTATATCCGACTGTTACAACAGATTTATACATCGAAACTTTCGACGTTACAAGTACGAAGAATGGTGTAGTTGAATTCAAGAGAGGACAGCTTGCCAATACGAAAGTTCTGTTGACACCGGTAACGGTTGAAGATAAATTCGCGACATTTGTTAATCGTGAGGAAGGTGCTGGTTTGGTAACATTCGAATTATCTAAAAATGAAGAAGCTCTTCCTGCATTCTATGTAGGTGCAACCAAAAATGCAACGACTGGTGCAATCACGGCAAATGGAAAATTGGCTGCCTATGCAGATAGTGACGAAGTAACTCAGTTTGAATTGGAAAAGAGCGACAACTATAAATACGTAACCAACCCGTATGTTTATATGAAAGGTGACCGTGTCATGACAGCTGTCGAAAGAGATACAGTAGCTTATTACACTTATAATGTAAAAGCATTCGATGCTGATAATGACGATTTGTATCTGGCTTGGAATAGCAATTTTGTTCTGTCAGAAACTGCCACTCCGTTAGACATTGTGATCAAAAGGAACATTGATGGTTCTGTTTCTTTGATTGATGTTACTGCAGGAAGTACATCTTTGTCTGATAAATCAAATCTGAATTATTTGTGGGTAAATACTGATGTTGTAAGAGATAAGCAAGCTGCTTGGACAACAGAAGGCAATTACGACCTGGCATCTAAACTTAGCGAAGGTTTGAAGACCTTCATGATGGAAGAATCTCCGGCCATCAGTTTGGAAGCTACCCCTCAACATGTATCATTCGAAGCCGTTCGTGGAGGTTTCATGACGATGGATGAAAACAACGATGCTCGTTTAGCTATCGCCGGAGATGCAAGCGAAGACCTGACTTTCTGGGTAGATACGGTCCATTCAGACCGCAACATCCCGTCGTTCTATATCACTAAGGGTGGAAACTTCCTTTATAATGCGAAGGATTCTTCTTCTTATTATACAGTTCGTGGAAATAAGCGCTTCGATGTGGAAGTAGCTGGAACGACTTATGCTAAACTGATCTTCAAAGCAGGTGAATTGGTTTCTTCCGACACATTGCAGACTGTTGTAGATGGAAAGTCTGTCTTAGTTGCAGAAGAAGATAATGCTCCGAAAAAAATTAAAGGTGGTTTGGCTGACTTCCAGTACCAGATCATTAAAGCAGAAGATGGCAGTGGTGACTATCTGATCCGCCAAGGTTCCAAATATATTTGTCAGTACAACAACTACTTCTATATGGGAGCAAAGAAAAACGAAGCTTATCGCTTTGCAATTGAAAAACAATCAACTCCGACAGCTAACGAAGGTGTTGAAGTGTCTGAGATTAAAGTGATCGCAGGCGAAGGTAATGTAACGATCGCTGGTGCTCAGGGCAAGAAAGTTGTTATCAGCAATATTTTAGGGCAGGTGGTTGCTAACACGGTCGTTTCTTCTGATAATGTGACAATCGCTGCTCCGGCAGGTGTTGTAGTCATAACTGTTGAAGGTGAAGCAGCTGTAAAAGCTATCGTTAAATAATGATTGATACTAAAAAACAATACAGTCTATCGTAGGCGCAGTTTGAGTATTGCCCCTACAGACATATGACATTTTATAATCAAATAATTCTTCGGTCGCGTGGAAATGAAATCTTCCAACTACCCTGCGATAGGCGAACAAGCGACCGGATTTAATATTAATAATACTAAAGTATATTGAATTTAAAAGTTCAAGTAGCCTTTCCCCTGCGAAGGATGAAGGCATACAAAAAAACAAGCCCTGAAGGTGATTGATATCTTCGGGGCTTCGTTTTGGTGTGTGACATGAATGTTTTTGATTTACTTGTTTAACCAATAACTATTACTATATTTGCATTGTGCAAATAGCACAATTGCGTTGTTTAACTGATTCTTTCAAATAAAAATCTGGAAAATTTGAAAGGGAAAGAATGGGTTAACATATCCCGCATCGTATCTGTAAATATGGTGTGGGAGTATGTTGCTTATTTACTCCCGAAGGTTTTCCAGAGCCCTATTTGATAGATAAGTCACAGCTCTCACACTCTATATAATAATTTAAAATTTGGAGATCGAGAACGCCGTGATTTAATTCACACAGAAGAAAGATGTTGGTTGAAAAGAAAATACTATCCGACCATTTTGAAGAAATATATGTCTCTTGGTTTTCCCGGATGAAATATTTCGCTCTGGAATATGTCGTGTCAGAAGAAGACGCAGAAAATATTGTCCAGGACGTATTTACCGAACTGTGGGAAAAGAAAGAGATTCTGGCTTATGATGTGAATCTGGTCGCCTTACTCTTTACTTCAATCAAAAACCGCTGTATCGATCTCTTACGCCACCGCATTGTGGTGAAGGAAGCTGTCAACCTGATGCAGGAAGAATATCAGGCTACTTTGCGGATGAAACTTGCTTCTTTGGAATTATTCGATCAGTCACTGCTTTCCGAGCAGGATATTGAACGGATCATTACCGAAGTGATAGACTCTCTGCCTGAAAAATGTCGGGAAATTTTTATCAAAAGTAAGATAGAGGGTAAAAGGCAGAAAGACATAGCAACCGAATTGAATATATCCCTGAAAACAGTTGAAAACCAAATGGCTATCGCTTATAAAAAAATTAAAGGCGAATTGAAAGACTACCTCCCCTTATTATTATTTTTGCTCGCTAATTAAAAAAACTGTTTATCCTTTTGGGGGTTTTGGTTTCCTGATCCGTTTATTAAGAACAAAAGCGGAAAATATGGACGAACGGATACATAAATACTTTTATGAGGAACTTTCCACGGAAGAGCGACTATCCCTGCTGCGCGATGTCGAGGCGAGTGAAGAACTCAAAAAAGAATTTGCTGAATATCAAAATCTATGTGCCTTGTTGAACTTAGGACATCAGGTGCAGGATAAAACAATCGGCCAACAGAAATACGACCGCTTTATTTTACAGAAGCAACATGCCGTGATGTGGAAGCGTTGGACACGGCGGATTGGGTATGCGGCTGCTATTTTGATAATAGTCGTTTCAACAAGTATCTTGACCTATTGGTATGCACAGCCTGAGCAAACGGAGTTTCTATCGGAGAATGTGATGAACACGTTGTGTACCCCTGCCGGGCAGCGGGCACAACTGATTTTGCAGGATGGGACGGAAGTCTGGTTGAATGCGAAGTCGAAATTGATCTATCCGGCTCGTTTTACCGGTGATAAAAGGAATGTTACGATCGAAGGAGAAGCCTTCTTCAAAGTGGCGAAAGACCCGTCCCGCCCTTTCATTGTTTCCACGCATGATGTAGATATGAAAGTTTTAGGCACCCAGTTTAACGTATGCAGCTATCCAGCGACCGGCTATGTACAAACCAGTTTGTTGGAAGGTTCCGTACGCGTCTTTTTCCGGAATAAGGAATCTGACGGGATCATTTTGGAACCGGATCAGCAGGTGACCGTCTCGAACGGAAAGATGAAGGTAGAACCGATTCGCCTGAAAGCCCATTTTTTATGGCTTGACGGTATATATGCCTTTGAAAATGAACCTTTGATCAATATTCTGGAAAAGATGGAACTTTACTATGACGTAAAGATCGTAGTAAAAGATACATCCTTATTTAAAGATACTTATACGGGGAAATTCAGGCAGCGCGACAGCCTTGACGATGTTTTCCGGGTATTACAGCAAATCCGCAAATTCAAAGTAGAGAAAGACACAGAGCGGAACATAGTGACCTTAAAATAACAACATGTCAAACATAAAAACGTATAGCCTATGATGAAAGAACAGTAGAAAAACAAAAGCGGCAGAAGCTACCAACAACTGCCGCCAGAGTTAAAGCAAACACAAGTCGTAATTTTTTAGTATTCACTTTAAAACATTAGAACAAAGATATGAAAAGAAAAACTTTGTTGCTACCTTTTATTATACAGAATAATAGCATTAAATACTTTTTTAGAATTATGAAGATATCACTCTTCCTCTTATTTGTATGTGTATGTCAACTGATGGCTATTGAAGCAGGGGCACAAAATGCGGAAGTCACACTTAGGCAAAATAGTATGACGATAAAACAGTTGATTAAGGAAATTGAGACACAAACGGATTACCTGATTGTCTTTCGGGATCAGGATGTAGATATTGATCGGATTGTTTCTTTTTCTAGAAAAACGGCTACAGTTGTTGACTATCTGGAAATGATTGCTAAAAATACTGGAGTAGGTTACAGGTTGGAAAATAACTATATCACGTTGCTTCCTGCCTCTAAATGGATTAACCAAGAGAAAAAGAAGAAAGTGAGTGGGCAAATAGTCGATGCATCAGGTTTGGCTGTGATAGGAGCAAATGTTGTAGAAAAGGGAACGACGAATGGTACGATAACAGATACAGATGGTAATTTTTCTTTGGAAGTCAGTGAAAATGCAGTGTTAGTCATAAGTTATATCGGCTTTATTCCACAGGAAGTAACAGTTATAAATAAGTTAAATTTTAATATAAAACTAAAAGAGGATACGGAAGTTTTAGATGAGGTAGTAGTGGTCGGATATGGAACAGCAAAGAAAAAAGATTTAACTGGTGCTGTTTCTAGTGTTAAAGCAGAGAAACTATCAGCTCAAGCACCTCGAAATGTACAAGATATTTTACGTTCGAATGCGGCAGGTTTGAATATTGGTATTGCAACAGATGCTAAAGCAGAAGCAGACTTGACTGTCCGTGGTAAAGGTACTTTATCAGCAGGTAGTTCTCCTCTTATTGTTTTAGATGGAGTGATTTATGAGGGAAATTTGTCTGATATAACCCCTGAAGATATAGCAAGTTTGGATGTCTTGAAAGATGCAAGCTCTGCTGCTGTGTATGGGGCAAAAGCTGCGAATGGAGTTATTGCAATTACAACGAAAAAAGGAATTGAAGGGAAACCTGTGATTAATTTCAATGCAAATATATCTTTTGCCCAATCTGCCAGTCAGCCTAAGATATTGGATGCTGATGGATTTTTAAAATTTAGGCAGGACTATAATGAAGGTAGGAATTCGGATGAATATTTAGCGAAATATCCTCAAATATTTGTAAATCCATTTAAATTGCAAGGTGTTGATCCGCTTGTATGGTATAATTATGACCAAAGTATACCTGCCACATCCGTCACTGATAAACAATTAGAAACTCAATGGTTGTCCCGTCTGAATTTATTGACCCCTGAAATTAATAATTATTTTGCGGGCAGAATCACAAAATGGGATGATCTCGTGTTTCAAACGGGACTACAACAAGATTATACAGTTAGTGTATCGAATGCAACAGAGAAGACATCTCAGTATTATTCGTTAAACTGGGCAGATAGGGATGGAATTATTACTGGAGACAAATATACAAACTTTAGAGCAAGAATGAATGTAAAAACAGATATTACATCATTTCTTTCTGTAGGTATGAATGCTCAATTTTCATCTAGAAATGAAGGTTTTTTGAAATGTCTTTGGGAACAAATGACTATGATTTCGCCTTATGGAGCAAATGAGGTGGATAATTTAGAAAGCCCTTATAGACGAAATCCGACAGGAATGGACCCTGTTAATCCTTTCTATGATAATATGTATACAGAAAGGAAAGATTTGTATCAAAATCTAAATGCAAAATTATATGCAGAAGTCAAACTTCCGTTTGGAATCGAATATAGTTTGAACTTTACACCTTATTATAGTTGGCATGATTATTATAACCATTATTCATCTGAAGGGGAAAAGTGGGAAGCTATAGGGGGAGCTTCAGTTAGAACGAATACTAAGCAGTTTAGTTGGCAAATAGATAATATTATTCGGTGGAAGAGAGAATTTGCCCAAAAGCATAAAGTAGAAGTCACATTGTTGGCGAATGCAGAAAAAGCTCAGTATTGGTCCACTACAGCAGAGGCTCAAGGATATACGCCTAATGATGTTTTAGGGTTTCATCAATTACAATCGGGATCAGTACAAAAAGTTTCAAGTGACGATACTTATCAAACAGGGGATGCTTTAATGGCTCGTTTATTTTATTCGTTTAATAACAAATATATGTTGACAACTTCTATCCGACGTGACGGCTATTCTGCATTTGGAAAGAAAAATCCTCGGGCTACATTCCCTTCTGTTGCTTTAGGATGGGTTTTTACTCAAGAACAATTTATGCAACAAACAAACTCTTGGCTTAATTATGCAAAATTGAGAATTTCTTGGGGAGAAAATGGAAATAGAGATATTGGTCAATATGCAGCATTGGCTCAAATGAAATCAAGTTTGAGACCTTATATTGACCAAACAGGAAATATCTATACAATTTCTCAGATGTTTGTAAATACAATGGCAAATCATAATTTGAAATGGGAGAGGACTGCTGCGTTTAATTTTGGTTTGGATTTCTCTTTGTTTAATGAATTGTTGAGTGGATCCATTGAAACTTATGTGTCTAAAACAAATGATTTGTTAGTAAAGCGAGCATTACCTGATGTCACTGGTTTTAACAGTGTAACAGCTAATTTGGGTCAGTTACAGAATAAAGGATTTGAATTGACTTTAAATGCGAATATTATTAATTCAAAAGATTTCAAATGGTTTGCCTCAGGTAATTTTTCTTTAAATAGAAGAAAAATAAATAGCCTTTATGGTGATATGGTTGATGTTTTGGATGAGAATGGAAATGTTATTGGACAAAAAGAGTCAGATGATGAAACCAATAAATGGTTTATAGGTCAAGATCCGGATCGTATTTGGGATTACGAGAGATCCGGAGTCTGGCAAAAGGATGAACGTGAAGAAGCTGCTGTTTATGGATGTCAACCTGGTGATTTTAAGTATGTCGACCAAAACGGAGATGGTATCATGAATAATAAAGATAAAATTTTTCAAGGATATACAACTCCTCGTTTCCGTTGGACTTTGAGAAATGAATGGACTTATAAGAATCTCTCATTATCGGCTGTTTTATATTCTTATTTAGGATATTATGGGGCTTTTCAAAGGGCTGCCAATAATTATTCGTTTCCAGACAGAACATCGGATTATGATTTTCCAAGATGGACAACAACAAATCCAATAAATGATTATGCACGTATTGGTTCAAAAAATATAGGAACTAATTATGTAAGCAAATCATTTGTTCGTTTGGAAAATGTGACGTTATCTTATCATTTCCCAAAAGAATGGATAAATAAATTTGCAATACAGTCTTTGCGCTTATCCGGTAGTATTCAGAATGCTGCTGTTTTTGCTCCTCATTGGAATTTCTGGGATCCAGAAAGCGGTTCTGTTACTCCTCGTACGTTTAATTTAGGTATTAATGTTACATTGTAAAAAATAGATTATGAAAAGTAGGAATATATATATATGCGTTGCTACAGCTTTTTTATCACTTAATTCTTGTACAGATAGTTGGTTAGAACCTAAACCGTTATCTTTTCATACCCCAGAAGATACTTATGTTGGAGTCGATGGTTTTGAGGCAACTTTGTCTGCATGCGAAGCTGAAATGCATGACGAGTATAATGGAGATGGATGTGCTATTCTTACAGAAATGATACAATCAGATATTTGTGTGGAAGGAACTACTGATAAGGCTGGACCTCAAATGGATATGGATAAATCTTTATTACCCGATATGCCTTTGGATAATATGGATTATACTCGTGTCGGATGGTATTGGACGCATGGTTACAAAGCTATTAAATCTGCAAATATAATCATTGCTCGTATTGATGATGGGAAGTTCGCAAATGAAGAGGAAAAGAGCCGTATTTTGGGACAGGCCTATTTCCATAGAGCTTATTGGTATTATAAATTGGTACATCAATTTGGTGATGTCCCTTGGTTAGATTATGAATTGGCAGAACCTAAGACCGATTTTTATTCTTATGATAGGTGGAGTATTTTGGAAGAATTAAAAAGAAACTTGGAATATTCTTATCAAAATGTCCCTGATAATGTCAATCGTGGAAAAGTCTCAAAAAGTGCCTGCGGAGTTTTGCTAATGAAAATAAATATGTGTTTGGGATATTTTGATGAAGCAATACAAATTGGACGATCTATAGTTGCTGAACATCCTTTGATGACAACTCGTTTTACTTCAAATCAGAATAAACCTAAAACAAATCTGATGCATGATCTGCATAGTGTTGAAGCAAAGATGGATATATCTAACACTGAAGGTCTAATGTATATTGTGTCTTACCCAAATGCTCAAGGCTCTACGCAGTCCAAATTGATGAGAAATACAATTCCACGTGTAGTCGGGGTCACCACCCCGGATGGAATGTCTGGAATCGTTTATACAGATAATGTGGAACCTCAATACGAAATTAATAAAACGTATGGTAGAGGCATTGGCAGGGCTCGTTGTACTAACTACTATCAGTATACTATATGGACGGAGAAAGAAAAGAATGATTTAAGAGGTATCTATAATCGCGATAGTTGGATAAGTCCATCTGATTTGTATTATAATGATCCGACATTAAAAACAAGTGGGAATATTTATTATGGTACACACTTGGTAAAAAACCCGGCAATGTCTGTGGAAGATTCTATTCGAGCTTGGTATCAATGGCCTCATTATAAATTATATGTACCCGATCCACTCTCTTCTGATTGGTATTGGGGCGGTGAGACTCCTATGTATATTTATCGTTCAGCGGAAGTTTATCTATTAATGGCAGAAGCTTATTATTGGAAAGAGCAACCGGCTAAAGTGGCGGAAATGTTGAATGTTGTCCGTAATCGTGCTGGAGCAGAATCTTTGACTGCTTCAGATATTAATATTGGTTCAATTTTAGATGAACGGGCGCGTGAACTATATTATGAAGAAAATAGACATGTGGAAATTACTCGTATAGCTTTTACTTATGCTCATACAGGTAAAAATTGTGAATATTTTGGAAGAAGCTATAGCCTTGATAATATATCAGGGCCTGGAGGTGCTGGCTCTAATATTAAACAAGAGGGAATCAATTTCTGGTATGATTGGGTAAATGCGAAGAATAATTTTTATAATAAAGGTATCAAGCATCGTTGGGCTGAATATAAAATCAGTGTCCATCATCTGTTATGGCCAGTTCCTGCATCAGCTATTAACGCGAATACGAAAGGGGTTATAAACCAGAATATCGGTTATCCTGGTGCAGAGAAAAATGTAGAACCGCTTAAAGTTGGTCAATTATAATAAATGGATGTCTTATTAAAAATAGAATAACTCATGAGATCATTTTTTTTTATATTATTTCTTTCCTTGATTTATAATTTCGCTTGTGGTCAAGCGATCATACAAGGAATAAACTATGATGAGAGTAAAGTGCCTGATTTTGTGCTGCCGGATCCTCTCATTTGTAATGATGGACAGCAAGTAACCACTGCGGACGAATGGGAGAAAATAAGAAGGCCGGAAATTTTAGAGATATTTATGTCTAAGGTCTATGGACGGACGCCGACTGATAAAATCGATGTGTCTTATACCTTATTAGCTTGTGATCCAAAAGCAATGAATGGTAAAGCAACTTGTAAACAAATATTGTTCTCTTTTACAAATGGGAAGAAAACAATAGATGCAATTTTATTATTATATATTCCTAACCATGTACAAGGAAGAGTACCCGTGTTTGTTGGATATAATTTTATGGGGAATCAAACGACAACATTAGAACCTTCGATTTACTATTCTCCAGGATTAAAATTTGTACATGGCAAAGATAGTCCTGTATGGACAAGAGGAGCGCAGAAAAACCGTTGGTGTTATGATAAAATATTAGAACGTGGATATGCTGTAGCGACTATGTGTTATCATGATATCTATCCGGATCAAGCAGAGTTGAGAGATTATAGTGTAGCCTCTCTTTTCCCTGATTATATATCTGGATCCAAAAATCATGATGAATGGGAAGCAATTGGAGTTTGGGCTTGGGGATCAAGTCGTATAGTGGATTATTTGGAACGTGAGGAAAGAATAGATATGAGTAAAATTGCAATAATGGGACATTCTAGGCAGGGGAAAGCTGCACTTTGGTCTGGAGCTCAGGATTCACGTTTCAAAGTAGTCATATCAAATGATTCTGGCTGTGGGGGAGCCGCCTTGTCAAAAAGGGTTTATGGAGAAAATATTGCCCGTATAACAACTGTATTCCCTCATTGGTTTTGTCCTTCATTTAGTCAATATGCTGGTAATGAAGAGGAGTTGCCTTTTGACCAACATGAGATGCTAGCTTTAATAGCACCGCGCCACCTTTATGTAGCAAGTGCGGAGGGTGATCTTTGGGCTGATCCTAAGGGGGAATATTTATCTGCATATTATACCAATAAAGTATATGAATTATATAAAATGAAAGGATTGGTTTCACTAGTTCCTCCAGCTATTCATCAACCAATTATGAATGATGTAGGTTATCACATACGGGCAGGTAAACATGATGTGACGGATTATGATTGGGAGTGCTTTATGGATTTCTGTGATTTACATTTTAAGTAAATTGGAATTTTTGTAAAGGTAAGAAATAGAAATATTGGATTTTGTTTTTTAGGATCTGATTTGATATAAAATTTATTCATCAATCAATATTGCTTTGAAAATATGAGGTATCTCTAAGATATAGTACAATGTGAGAGATTTGTGCCAATATCTTAGAGGTATCAATTTTAAAAAAAATGAACAGATTAGGCTGCATTTTTATAGGAGCAACACGTGCTCATTGAGATTTATTTTAATGATTTTCTATTTCCATCACTTTCCAAGATTTCCATCTGCTGAATAGCAATCTGATTGAGCTTTATTAATCGTTCTCTTTGCAAAATACCTTGATTAATAAAAACGGCGTTAAGATTTTCCATATTGGACAGGCAAATAAGTTCATTAATGGAAGCATAGTCGCGGATATTTCCTTTGAGATTGGGGTGCTGTTCGCGCCATGTCTTGGCGGTCATGCCAAACATGGCGACATTCAGTATATCCGCTTCATCGGCATAGATGATGTTGGCTTGGTTAGGAGTCACTTCGGCCGGGATAAGATTCTGCTTGATGGCATCAGTATGGATGCGGTAGTTGATCTTGGATAGTTCACGTTTAGCAGTCCAACCTATTTGAATTTGTTCTTGCTCTTTTAAGCGTTGGAATTCTTTCAACAGATAAAGTTTGAATTGAGGCGATACCCAAGATGCAAATTCAAACGCAATATCTTTATGTGCATAGGTTCCTCCATAACGTCCAGCTTTTGCAATAAGTCCCTTGGATTTGGTTTTTTCTGCCCATTGCTTTACTGAAAGGATAAATCTGTTTAGACCTGCTTCATTTTTAATTCCCTCGAATTCGGGGGAATTAAAATCCGGATTATACATTTCTTCCCATATACCAAGGAACTCTATTGTGTTTTTGTTGCGTAACCATTTTTCTATCAGTGATAACCCATTTTCTATATTACGTACCATATCGGTCAATGAAATGTAATCTTTATTATCATAGGTAATAATAGTTACTTCTGTATTTTGAACTTTTATTTTAGCCATATTATTCAGTAGTGATTTTCCGAGTATAAATTTTCTTTGTAAATATATGAATCGCATGGTTGTTTATAAAACCTCTACCACCCTCTCCAGCGCCATCCCATGCGATCCCTTTATCAGCACATGATATCCTTTTAGGGGATTCTTGCGCAAGGCTTCGATCAGTTCCTCTGTTGTGGCATATGTCGTGAAGTCTTTTCCGGCAGCTTTTTGGAAATGTTCGCCGCACAGGAGTACTTTATCGTAATTACCTTCCTTGATCCGGGTTATGACTTCGGTATGGAGTTCATCGCTTGTTGGACCTAATTCGCGCATATCGCCTAAGATAAGCGCTTTGGGCGAGACAGACATTGTGGAAAAATTGTCTAAAGCGACTTTCATACTGCTCGGATTTGCGTTGTAAGCATCGATGATCAGTTCGTTGTTTTCAGTCTTTTTCAGTTGTGAACGGTTGTTGGTCGGCTCGTAAGCGGCAATGGCACGGCTTATGCGTTCTGCCGGAATCTTGAAGAAACGGCCTACCGCAATGGCTGCCAAGACATTGTCCAGATTGTAACTGCCGATCAGATGGGTTTCCACCGTGTGGATTTTACCCTGCTGCTTCCATTCGAAAGTCAGATAAGGGTTGCTACTGACTACGCATCCCCAGGCAAAAGCGGTCTCATCGGAACCGTATGTGACCTGCTCGATTCCTTTGGCGATATCTGTCAGGTATTGATTGTCTTGGTTAATGAATATTTTCCCCTTCGTACGGCGCATATAGTCGTATAATTCACCTTTCGTTTTGATCACACCCTCGAAAGAACCAAAACCTTCCAGATGGGCATGTCCGACATTGGTGATAATCCCGTAGTTCGGTTGTGTGATGTCTACCAACTCTTTGATATCGCCCGGATGGCTGGCACCCATTTCGATCACAGCCATTTCATGGTCATGCGTCAGTCGGAGTAAGGTGAGAGGTACGCCGATATGGTTGTTCAGGTTGCCTTCGGTGTAGAGAAGGTTGTATTTGGTAGACAGGACGGAGGCCAGCAGTTCCTTTGTCGTTGTCTTTCCGTTTGTTCCGGTGATACCGATAATCGGACAGCCGAGCACTTTACGGTGGCGGTGTGCTAATTGCTGCAAGGTTGTTAGTACATTGTCCACAAGGATCGTACGTTCTCCGATAAAATAATCAGGATTGTCGATTACGGCATATATGCAACCAGAAGCCAGCGCCTTTTCTGCATATTGGTTACCGTCGAATTTATCCCCTTTCAAGGCAAAGAAAATCGAACCGCGAGGACAGTTGCGGCTGTCGGTTGTCACTTTCGGATTGTGTATAAACAATTCATATAGTTCAGGAATAGTCATAGTCTTTTTTCCTTTATAATTTCTATGAGAGTTATTTCACGCAAATGTAGTGATTTAATGTATTTACCTTTATCTTTGTCGGAAAGAAAAAAAGGAATGTTACATAAAACGCTCAATATTAAAGGAACACTTACCTCGCTCGATACTCCGCTGGTGATGGGGATTCTGAATGTCACTCCCGACTCTTTTTATGCCGACAGCCGGAAACAGACGGAAGCTGCTATTGAAGAACGCATACAGGCAATCTTATCCGAGGGAGGACAGATTATCGACCTCGGAGGCTATTCTTCCCGCCCAGATGCAGCAGAGGTCCCACCGGAAGAAGAGATGAAACGTCTGGCTTTTGCCTTGAAAATACTGAATACACATTATCCGGATGTGGCCTTGTCTGTCGATACATTCCGGGCGGATGTGGCTCGTCGTTGTGTCGAAGAATACGGCGTCGCGATAATCAATGATATTTCGGGAGGAGAGTTGGACGCTGAGATGTTTGAGACGGTTGCCCGTTTGCATGTACCTTATATAATGATGCATATGCGCGGAACTCCCCAGACGATGCGACAACATACTGATTATGCGGACCTGATGGAGGAGATTATGCTCTATTTCGCGAGGAAAGTCCGGCAGCTCCGTTTATTAGGAGTGAACGATATTATACTGGACCCCGGTTTCGGTTTCAGCAAGACAGTGGATCAGAATTATACATTGATGAGTCATTTGTGCGAGTTCAAAGAATTTGGTTTACCTCTGCTCGTCGGTGTTTCCCGTAAGAGCATGATCTATAAATACCTGGGCGGAACACCTGCCGACAGCTTGAACGGGACGACTGTCCTGAACACGATCGCTTTGTTGAATGGGGCGGATATTCTTCGTGTCCACGACGTAAAAGCCGCAGTAGAAGCAGTCAAAATCGTCTCAAAAACTTTCAACTTTCAACTTTCAACTTTCAACTGTTAATATTATGTGGATGAACTTCGGAATAAAAGACCTGATTGATGTCTTACTGGTAGCCTTCTTCTTGTACCAGACATATAAGCTGATGAAGAATTCCGGTACTTTGGCTATCTTTAGTGGAGTAGTGTCGTTTATTATTGTTTGGATTCTGGTTTCCCAGGTGTTGGAGATGCGCCTGATGGGAGCGATACTCGACAAGTTTATCAGTGTCGGTTTCCTTGTCTTGGTGATCTTGTTTCAGGATGAGATACGCCGTTTTCTGGTGGCGCTCGGTTCGCACAGAGGATGGAAATTCCTGGGAAAAATATTTTCAAAAAAGAACCACGACAAAGAGAACGAAGGGAAGTTTATTGCCCCGGTTGTCCTGGCTTGCATGAATATGGCGAAGAAAAAGACGGGGGCGCTGATCTGTATCCAGCAAGATGTCGACCTGACCGTTTATGAACATACCGGTGAAATGTTCAACGCTGATGTCAATGCTCGTCTGATCGAGAATATCTTCTTTAAGAACAGCCCTTTGCATGATGGAGCCATGATCATTGCGGACAACCGTATCAAGGCTGCCGGCTGTATTCTTCCGGTAGCCCAGAACGCCAATCTGCCGAAAGATATGGGGTTGCGTCATCGTTCCGGTCTGGGAATGTCACTCGAAACGGATGCGCTGGTAATCATCGTTTCGGAAGAACGTGGGAAGATATCGGTTGCTCATAATGGCAAAATAGAAGTGAACGTTACGGCAGAAGATTTACAACAAATCCTGTCAGGGGAGAAGGAAGTAACAAATTATTGTTAAATGTTCTGAAACTGATAGGTCCGCATGTAAATCTTTTACTGATTTTGCAAACTCTATATTGCATTTTGCCTACTTTTGTACCCGATTATCGTGATATCTAACTAACAATATAATAAAAACAGATCTTCCGCTATGGACTTAATGCAAGAGATTATTGCACGCGCTAAAGCAAACAAACAGCGTATCGTTCTTCCTGAAGGAACAGAAGAAAGAACATTGAAAGCTGCCGACCGTTTAGTGGCCGACGAAGTTGCAGACATTATCCTGATTGGCAACCCCGCTGAAATCAACAGCTTGGCTGCTCAGTACGGGTTGAACCACATTGGACAAGCTACTATTATTGATCCGAAGAATCACGAAAAGAAAGCCGCTTACGCAGACCTGCTTTTCCAGTTGCGCCAGAAAAAGGGTATGACTCCCGAAAAGGCAGCTGTTTTAGTAGAAGATCCTTTGTTTCTTGCCTGCCTGATGATTAAATCCGGCGATGCCGACGGTGAAATCGCAGGTGCACAGAACACGACCGGTAACGTGTTGCGTCCTGCTTTGCAGATTATCAAGACTGCTCCGGGTATGAGTTGCGTTTCGGGCGCATTCCTGATGTTCACAAAAACTCCTCAGTATGGTAAGGAAGGTATTCTGGTATTTGCCGACTGTGCCGTAATGCCGAATCCGACAGCACCCGAACTGGCAAGTATCGCTATCGCTACGGCTGCTACAGCCCGTGATATCGTAGGAATGGAACCGCGTGTCGCCATGTTGAGCTTCTCTACGAAAGGTAGTGCTTCTCACGAGATGGTCGATAAGGTTGTCGAAGCTACCCGTCTGGCAAAAGAAATGGCTCCTGACCTGAAGGTTGACGGAGAATTGCAGGCCGATGCCGCTTTGGTGGAAAAGGTCGCTTCATTGAAAGCTCCGGGCAGCGATGTCGCCGGACAGGCTAACGTTTTGGTATTCCCGACTCTGGAGGTGGGCAATATCGCTTATAAGCTGGTTCAGCGTTTAGGTGGTGCAGAAGCTGTAGGTCCTATCCTGCAGGGTATGGCTGCTCCGGTTAATGACCTGTCCCGCGGTTGCTCTGTTGACGATATCTATAAGATGGTTGCGATTGCATGCAACCAGTCAATCGGTCTGAAGGCGAATAAATAATTTGATTTATGATTTATAATTTATGATTTATAATTTATCATCGTCACATAAATCATAAATCATAAATCATAAATCATAAATCCTGAAGTCTCAACTTATAAATCATTGAAATCATGAAAGTATTAGTATTAAACTGCGGTAGCAGTTCGATTAAATATAAATTGTTCGATATGACATCCGGCGAAGTGATGGCACAGGGTGGTATCGAAAAGATCGGTCTGCCGGGTGCATTCCTGAAGCTGACTGACAAGGACGGTAAGAAAGTCGTTCTGGAAAAAGAAATTCCCGGTCACAAGGAAGGTATCGAATTTATTTTGAGCATTCTGACTGACAAGACATACGGTTGCATCAAGGAATATAACGAAATCGATGCTGTCGGCCACCGCGTGGTACATGGTGGTGAAAAGTTTGCTTCCAGCGTGAAGATCGACCAAGATGTGATCAACAAGGTAGTCGAATGTTCTGATCTGGCTCCGCTGCATAACCCGGCTAACCTGAAGGGTATCGATGCGATGGAAGCGCTGATTCCGGGTATTCCCCAGGTGGCTGTGTTCGATACGGCTTTCCACCAGACAATGCCGGCTAAGGCTTATATGTATGGTTTGCCCTACGAGATGTATACGAAATACGGTGTACGCCGCTACGGTTTCCACGGAACAAGTCATCGCTATGTTTCCCGTCGTGCTTGCGAAATCCTGGGCGTTCCTTATGAAGAACAGAAGATTATTACGGCCCATGTAGGCAACGGTGGTTCCATCGCTGCTGTAGACCACGGCAAATGTGTTGATACTTCTATGGGGCTGACTCCGGTTGAAGGTCTGCTGATGGGTACTCGTTGCGGCGATGTAGATGCCGGCGCTCTTTCTTTCATTATGGATAAGGAAGGGTTGGATGGCCATGGCTTGTCGGATTTGATCAATAAGAAGAGTGGTGTTGCCGGTTTGGTAGGCGGTTCTTCTGACATGCGTGATTTGGAAAATGCGGTAGCTGCGGGAGACGAACGAGCTATTATGACATTGGACGTTTATAACTATCGTATCAAGAAATATATCGGTGCTTATGCTGCTGCTATGGGTGGTTGCGATATCTTGGTATGGACCGGTGGTGTCGGTGAAAACCAGTGGGCGACACGTCGTGTCGTTTGTGAAAACATGGAATACATGGGGATGAAGATCGACGTTGAAAAGAACGAAGGTATGCGTGGTGAAGAAATGGTTATCAGCACGCCGGACAGCAAGGTCACGATCATCGTGGTACCGACAGACGAGGAATACATGATCGCTGCCGATACAATGGATATATTAGGTAAATAATAATTATTCTAATCCTCACAGCTTACAAAACATTAGGATTAGTGTTTAGACTGCCCCGACACCGGTTGGGGCGGTCTTTTTTTATGCTGTCTGCAACGGATTACGGGTTATTTGTTTATCTTTGGCAGAGTTCTTAATCAATTGGTTAACCATTTTAATTCAGTATCATACCATGAAATGTTGTAAGTTTTTAATTCTTTTATTCCTCTCGGCACTGTTGCTGCCGGAATATACAAAAGGACAGCAGTCAATCTCTGTCGATGATTATCCGCTCATAGGGGCACAGGTCTTTATCGAACCCGGCCAGACGGAAGAAGAAACTGAAGGATGGTTCCGGACGATGCGTGACAACGGCATGTCGGTTTGCCGCATTCGTATGTTCGAGTCGTATATGCGTAAGCCGGGAGGTTGGGACTTTTCTCTTTTCGACCGTGCTTTCCGTTTGGCGGAGAAGTATGATATCAAGATTATCGGGACTTTCTTCCCGCTAACGGAAAAGACGGATATCGGTGGGTGGAAATTCCCTGAAAGCCGCGCACAACTGAATTCGTTTGCCGAATATATCAAGCAAATGACCACTCACTTCAAACAGTTCAAGTCTTTGTATGCCTGGGTGCTGATTAACGAACCGGGAGGCGGTCTGAAAGATAACGAATTTTCACGCCAGATGCGCAAGGAATGGAACAGGCAGTATCCGCAGCCGGAATATCTGGAAAATGGCTATCCGGTATTGGTCGATTTGCAGGATAAGCGCTTTATGAACTATATGACTACTTGGATGTTGAACTGGATCGTATCCGAAGTGCGCAAGCATGATAAGAATATCCACTTACATGTAAACAACCATGCTATTTTTTCTAATATCGCCGAGTATAATTTCCCGGAATGGCGCCGTTTCTTGAATAGCTTGGGCGGATCGGCACATGCAAGTTGGCATTTTACCCTTTTTCCGCGTGAAGAATACAGCCTGGCCATGTCGGCTGATTGCGAGCTGTTGTTGTCCGGTGCAGGAAACTTGCCCTGGTTCATGACGGAACTGCAAGGTGGTAATAATACCTATAGCGGTGGCCGTGCCATGTGTCCGACAAAGGAGGAGATCACGCAATGGCTCTGGATCGTCATGGGGACAGAGGGAAAAGGCGGTATCTTCTGGTCGCTTAATCCGCGTGCTTCGGGTATCGAGTCGGGTGAATGGGCGTTGCTTGATTTCCAGCATCAGCCTACCGATCGTGTCACTGCGGTAGCAGAGGTTGGTAATTGCCTGAAGCGACATAAACCGCTTTTCTCGGAGGCAAAGAAACTTGATCCAGGAATCAGCATTGTCTATATCCGTGAATCTCTTTGGACGGAAACAGTCGTGTCGCAAGGTACGCCTGCTGCTCAGGATGGTCGTGCCATGTGTATGACAAATATGTTAGGATATTTCAAAGCTTTGTCGGAAAGAGGTATTACCCCCAACCTGAAAGCCTTTGAGGAATATGATTTCAGCCGTCCGGATTATACGGGACAGACGATTATCCTGGCTCATCAGATTGCAGTCCCTCTTTCCTATGTTCCATTATTGGAGTCTTTTGTCCGCAAAGGAGGCAAACTGATTGTGGATGGAATGACGGGTTTCTATGATGGGGACGTACACAACCAGATGTTGACAGGTTTCTCTCTGAAAAATCTTTTCGGGGGCTGTATATCCGAATTTAAACGAATTGATACTCCCTGTCTGTACCGCTTGAAGGGCTATGAACAGCCTGTGCCGGGATACGGCTGGAAAGGTCTGATCCGTCCCGATAAAGGTGCTGAAACGCTCAGTAGGGGAGGAGAACTGTCATTAGCTTCCCGTTTTGCCTTTGGAAAAGGAGAGGTGGTCTGGGTTCCGGGACTGTTGGGTAGCGGTGCTTGGCAAGGAGATGGTGCTCCGCTTGCCGGGTGGGTTTGCCGAGAATGCAATACTGATCGTTTGCCTTATTCTTTCCAAACCTATCATAGAGATGTCCTTATGAAGCTTTCGGAAACGAAAGAGGCCTATATGGCTGTCGTTGTAAACAAGTCGGGTACACTACAAACTATTGCTTTGAAGACGGATGGGAAAAAGCGTCCATCGGAAGTTCTCTTTGCCGATAAGGGAGGAGTTGTAAATGGTGATATTCTGACTGTTCATCCGGAGGAGACATTGGTGGTCTGCTGGAAAAAATAATATTGGGATGTCTCTGCCGGTTTGATTCCTGTCCTGCGAAATATAGCTCCCTTCCCATAAAAAATGGCTCCTGTGCCGGATTGTGTGCGTTCGGTTTCGCTGGGTAGTTACTCCGCCTCGAACTGCTCCATATACAGCGTTTCCCCGTCCCAGACGATATAGGAGAAGTATTGCATCCAGTCACCCGCAATCAACAGCCGCGCAGAACGCGAAAGCATCAGGTCGAGCATGATATGGCGGTGCCCGAAGATAAAGAAGTTGATATCCGGGTGCGTCTTGAGGTATTCTTTTGCAAAGAGAACCATATATTCGTGGTCTTCACCCTGGTATTCGGCAGCTTCCCTTGTCTTATGTTTTTTTAGTCCGCTTTTGCGACTACTGAGCGACCAGCCGAGAGCGAAGCCGAATGTCCAGCGGGGATGGATACCTGCATACAGCCATTGGCAGAAACGATTGCGGAAAAGGGTGCGGAGGAAACGGAATGCCCGGCTTCGATAGTCTACCTCGTCGCCATGCCCAAGGAAGAACCGTTTGCCTAAAAGGTCTATGGTAAGCACATCCCGGTGGATGACCGCACCTATCTCTTTTGTCAGGTAGTCGAACATCCAGATGTCGTGATTGCCGATAAAGATATGGATTTCCACCCCGTTGTCGGATAGTTCCGCCAACTTGCCGAGGAAACGGACGAACCCTTTCGGTACGACGTATTTATATTCATACCAATAGTCGAACATATCCCCTAAGAAATAAATCGCCATTGCCTCGTCTTTGATGCTGTCCAGCCAGCGTACCAGTCTCTTTTCAATGGCAAGCGGGTTTTTATGGAAACGGGCACCCAAATGGGCGTCCGATGCAAAATATATTTTCTTTCGAAGGGAATCCATGTCTCTATAAAAAACCTAATTCAAGTTTGGCTTCTTCGGACATCATGTCCTTATCCCATTCAGGCTCGAACACGAGGTTTACTTCCACATTGTTCACGCCGTCGACAGACTCTATTTTCATCCGGACATCTTCCAGAATGAAATCGGCGGCAGGACAGTTGGGCGCGGTGAGGGTCATGTCGATGCGGACGTTCTTCTCATCGTCCACCTCTATATTATAGATCAGGCCAAGATCGTAGACGTTCACCGGGATTTCCGGGTCGTATACGGTTTTAAGCATGGCGACAATAGCTTCTTCTGTTTGGAGGAATTCGTTGTTCATATTTCTTTAATTTGAATGCAAACGTACGAATTAATTGACAATTGACAATTGACAATTGACAATTAATAACAGGAAAGGATGAGTTCTGTTCTGTAACCAATAGCTTTGCGATGGCTAATGCATAGGGTTATCCTTCGTAAAGCATAGCTTTATCTTATAGGGTTCCCTCGTCCGAATAGCTGTAGTAACTGCCATCTGTCAGAACAATATGATCTAGTAATTGCATGTCGAGCAAGCGGGCGGCATCGCGGAGGTGTTGTGTCAGATGGTCGTCTTGCTGGCTGGGGCGGATATTTCCCGAAGGATGGTTATGGCAAAGTATAATGCCTGTTGCAAGGGCGTTGATCGCAGCTTTCAGGATGATACGCAGGTCTGCAGAGGTCTCGCTTGTCCCGCCCTGACTGATTTTGACTTTTTCGATGACAAAAGAAGAACGGTTTGTTAGTGCGATCCATAGCTCTTCGTGGGGAAGATCGCAGAGCAAGGGATGAAAGAGGCGGTAGGCGTCGTCACTCGTACGGAGGACAGGCCGCTGGATGGGGGTGCTGTTGCCACGTCGTTTCCCTAGTTCGAGAGCTGCATTGATAGTGATCGCTTTCGCTTCTCCTATACCTCTGAATTTGATAATCAAATCTTTGATGGAAAGTTTGGCTAAGGCATTCAGGTTGTTGTCGACGGAACTTAATATGCGTTGCGATAGTTGGACAGCGGTTTCCTGGCTGTTGCCGGAGCCGATCAGGATGGCCAGTAATTCGGCATCGCTAAGGGATGCAATACCTTTCAATAACATTTTCTCGCGTGGGCGGTCTTCTTCTGCCCATTCTTTTATTTTCATAGAAAGAGAGTTTTGGATGATTTTAGATTTATGATTTATGATTTATACGTTGACAAGATAAATCATAAATCATAAATCATAAATTTTACCGGATACGTCCTACATAAGAGCCGTCCTGTGTATTGATTTCGATGATCTCACCTTCTTCAATGAACAACGGAACGCGTACTTCGGCACCTGATTCTACTGTTGCAGGTTTCAAAGTGTTGGTTGCTGTGTCGCCTTTGATGCCCGGCTCCGTATAAGTTACTTTCAACTGTACTTTTACAGGCATATCTGCGAACAGGACAGTTTCTGTTGAAGCATCTGAAACAACTTCTACAATCTGGCCTTCGATCATGAAGTCCACACCGTTGATCAGGTTTTTGTCGATGATGATATCGTCAAAAGTTTCCTGATTCATGAAGTGATAGTGTTCACCTTCCTGATATGTATATTGGTATGGGCGACGTTCTACGCGTACGTCTTCCAGCTTTTCACCGATATTGAAACGACGTTCGATCTGACCGCCTTTGACAACGTCTTTCAGGGTTGTACGCATAATCGTATTACCTTTTCCCGGTTTTACGTGAAGAAAATCGACGCAGAAATAGAGTTTACCGTCCAGACGGATACATGTTCCTTTCTTGATGTCCTGTGAATTAATCATACTAATGTGCTTTATATTATATTGTTAATTTATCTCGTGATGGATTTCGGGTGCAAAAGTAGTGTTTTCCTCTTAAAGTAACAATAAACTTCTGCATTTTTATTTGGAAATAGGTTGCAAATCAGTTTGATAAGCAGAGAGTATACAAAGGCAAAATACGGGGGTGTCGAAACTGTCCTATGAGAGTGTGTCAAATTGATATTACCGGACGCAGACAACGCAGACGAGCTCAGACTGACGCAGATATTTTAATTATCAGCAAAATAAATCTGCGTCCCTCTGCGTATTCTGCGTCATCCGCGTCCGGTAATATCAATTTGACACCCCCACAAGGGGATTTTGACACACTCTCTGACTGGGAAGCTAAAAGAGCGAAATAATAAAGCTGATAACCGGAACGAGGATAGCCGTCATGATCCCCATCAAGCCGATGGCAAGTCCGCTCAAAGCCCCTTCCACTGCACCGATCTGGATGGCAACGGAAGTGCCTACCCCGTGCGAAGAGGCACCCAACGCCAACCCTTTGGCTATACGGCTTTCAATGCCTAAGACTTTCATCACGAACGGTCCGACAATGCTACCGAAGATTCCGACTGCCACAACGATGACGGCTGTCAGGGAAGGAATGCCGCCGGATTTTTCAGCAATGCCCATCGCGATCGGTGTTGTGACCGACTTCGGCTCGAGCGTGGCGACTAACGCGGCATCTGCTCCCATCAGTTCGCCGATCGCTATAACACTGACAATCCCGACAATCGCTCCGACAAAGACGGATGTCAGGATCGAAATCACATTTCCTTTCAGGTATTGAATCTGCTCATACAGTACATATCCTAACGCCACGACCGACGGCCCCAACAGGAAATGGATGAGGTGACTGCCTTTCTGAAACGATTCGTATTCGATATCCATCGCTTTCAGAACAACTATAATGACTAATATGGAGGTGATAAGAGGATGCAGCAGACTGATACGTGTCTTTCTGTACAAAGCCAAAGAAGCCAGATAAGTGCCGATTACCAAAGTCAGCGAAAATACTTCCGATTGTGCCAGGTTATTCATTACTGTCCGTCTCCTTTCCTAATTTTTGCTGGATGAGTGCCACGCTGGCAATTACGAGTAGGGTACTGACAACGGAGGCTGTTACGATCACTACCCAATACTGGGAGATGATGCCGAGCGAGTTCATCAATCCCACACCCGCAGGTAGGAAAAACAATCCCATGTTTTCGGTCAGAAGCGTGGAGAGCTTCTTCACTTTGTTAGGTTTGACTATCTTGAATGCCAGCGCTAGGAATAACAACACCATTCCAATTACGCTACCCGGGATAAACCCGTCGATAAAATAACTGATAAACTCTCCTGTAAAATAGAAGAAGAGGATGTAAAATGCTTCTATTAGCATATTCTTACTGTCTTTTAGATAACCGCTGCAAAGATAACATCTTTGCAAGAAATATGTTCTACAACATATAATATTTAACTATCCGGCCAGTGCAGACGTAATGAACATGTAGATCATCATACCGATAATGTCGTTTGTAATCGTGATAAACGGCCCGGTGGCCAAAGCGGGATCGATCTTTAGTTTATCGAGTGTCATGGGGACCAATGTTCCAAAGATACTGGCGAACATCACGACTGCAAACAGGCTTAAGGAAACCGAAGCGGTGATGCCTCTGTCGCCTAACATAAAAAAATTATAGATAAATACGACTAAACTGATGATGCTGGCATTGATCAGCGAAACGACAGACTCTTTCAATATCTGAGGCAGAATGTTCCCTTCCTTCAAACTGTTGTTGGCCAAGCCTTGTACTACGATGGCGGAAGACTGGATACCGACATTTCCGCCTGTCCCCCCAATCAGCGGGATAAACAGTGCCATCTTGGGGTTGACGGCAAAATTTCCTTCGAAATTACCTAAGATCAGGGAGTTCCCGATACCGCCTATCATACCGATCAGGAGCCAGGGAAGGCGGGCGGCTGTTTGGGTGAAGACGTTATCCGAAGTTTCCACATCCTGCGAGATACCGGATGCCAACTGGTAGTCACGTTCGTGCTGTTCGCGTACTTCGTCCATGACGTCGTCGATGGTGATACGTCCGACAAGACGCCCGATACTGTCGATAACCGGTAGGGCGACCAGGTCATATTTCTCGATTGTCTCGGTCACCTCTTCGATACTGTCGCTGTCGCGGACGGAGATCGGGTCTTTCTTCATCACATGCTTGATCTTCGAGACGGAAGGATTGGTGATCAATTTCTGCAAGGGGAGGACTCCACGTAGGCGTTCGTCGTCGTCGACTACATAGACGTAATAGATTTCATCCATGTCTTCGGCCTGCTTGCGCATTTCGTCGATACATTTGGGCATACTCCAATTTTCGTTCACCACGATCATTTCGGTCCCCATCAAACCACCGGCGGTGTCTTCGTCGTATTTCAGCAGGTCGACGATATCACCCGCCTGCTCTACGTCTTCGATGTGCGAAAGAATTTCTTCCTGGGTATCTTCGTCCAACTCACGCATCAGATCAACCGCGTCGTCGGTCTCCATATTGTCCACGAAGCGTTTGGCAATCAGTTCGTTCGGGAGTTCCTTCAGCAACTTGTGACGGTCTTCTTCGTCCAGCTCCATCAAGACATCCGCTGCCTTTTCGCCATCCATCAGCAGATAGAGGTAGATCGCCTCTTGAAGATTTAGTTCCTGGTACAGTTCGGCTATGTCCGCCGGATATAGTTCGTCCAGTATCTCCTTGATCTTTGCGTCATCCTTTTCTGTGATGATGTCTTTCAGATTGTCTATATAATCTTTCGTCAGTTCAATCATTTTGGGAGAATTTATAATTTATGATTTATGATTTATGAAACAATACAAGCTCCATAAGTCATAAATCATAAATCTGAAATCATAAATCGTTTAAGTTCCGCTCTGTTATCAGTGTCAGTTCCACGAACTGTTCTACGGATAACTGTTCCGGTCGTTTGTCGAAAATCGGGAGCGGATAATCGGGACAATCCTTTCCTAACAGCGGTTTCATGGAGTTACGCAATGTCTTGCGGCGTTGGTTGAACGAGGTTTTGACAACCGTCTTGAAAAGCTTCTCGTCGCATCCCAATGATTTCCGGTTATTACGTACCATCCGTATCACCGCGCTCTTGACCTTTGGAGGTGGATCGAATACTTTTTCGCTGACCGTAAACAGATATTCCACTTCATACCATGCTTGCAGCAGTACGCTCAGGATACCGTATGTCTTGCTGCCCGGACCGGCGGCAAGGCGCTCGGCCACCTCTTTCTGTATCATGCCTGAACAACAGGGAATATGTTCCTTGTAGTCGAGCACTTTGAAAAATATCTGGCTGGATATGTTATAAGGATAATTACCGATCACGCAAAACTGGTCCGGAAACAGCTTGCTAAGATCCAGACGTAGAAAGTCTTCGGCCAGAATCTTGCCTTCCAAGGCAGGGAAGTTCTGTTCCAGGTAATCGACCGATTCCATATCCAGTTCCACTACTGTCAGATCATGCCCTTTTTCCAGTAAGAATTGGGTGAGGACGCCCATACCAGGGCCGATTTCCAATACAGGCAACTGCTTGTAATCGGACAATGTATCTGCAATACGCTCAGCTATTTGCAGATCTTTCAGGAAATGTTGTCCTAATGCTTTCTTTGGCTTAACTAATCTCATCCACTTCTTTGGTGTAATGTGTTTGTATTTAAATATAATGCTTATCTTTGCAGGCGTACAAAAATACAACAAATAATTTAAAGTCATCTACGCATAATGGATTTTAAAGCAATTCTACGCACGTTTCTCAAGATAATTCTCCCGCTTGCTTTCGGTTGTTTACTTCTCTGGTATCTGTACAGTAAGATGGATATCGGCGAGATCTGGAATGTGATTCGTAAGGGGGTTCGCTATGAGATCATTCTTTTTTCCCTTCTGTTCGGTTTGGGAGCCAATATTATCCGGGGATTGCGTTGGGGGTTGCTGATCCGTTCGTTAGGTGATAAGGTGAAGACCGGCAACGTGATTTATGCCGTGCTGGGGAATTATGCCGTGAACCTTGTGTTGCCGCGTGTCGGTGAGGTCTGGCGTTGCGGGATGATAACCAAATATGACAAAATACCATTTACCCGCCTATTGGGGACACTGCTCGTCGACCGTGTGAGCGATACCATCATGGTCGGACTGATCACAATGTCCATCATTATCTTCAATTTTGATTTCTTCCGCAGCTTCTTTGCGAAGAACCCGGCGTTGCTGGATGGTTTCCAGTCTATGTTCAACTCGATATGGATTTACGTGGCCGGCGTAATTTTTATTGCCGGAATTTGGTTTATATTCACATATATGAGTAACTTTACGCTGGTCAAGAAAGCAAAGTCGATGTTGCAGAACGTCTGGGACGGAATGAAGAGCATCTGGCTGATGAAGCGTAAAGGTCTTTTCGTGATTCAAACCCTGTTGATCTGGACAGGATATTTCCTGTATTTCTACATCACTTTCTATGCTTTCGATTTTACCCGTGATTTGGGCGTTACGGTCGGTCTGATCGCTTTTACGATGAGTAGTATCGCCGTAGCGGTACCCGTTCAGGGAGGTATTGGCCCGTGGCATTTTATGGTGATCGCCACCTTGATGTGCTTCGGGGTAAAAGAAACCGATGCTGCGGCTTTCGCCCTGGTGGTGCATACGGTGCAAACCGCTTGGCTCGGACTTACGGGGTTGTTCGGTGTGGTGGCGCTTCCCTTTATAAATAAATCAATTGACAATTGACAATTAAATGTCCGGTTGTCCATTCGATATATAACATTATTATTAACCTAATTGTCAATTGACAATTTAAAAAACACCGTTTTTTATTATGTCCGCAGAAATCAAAAATCTTTCTCCGCAGCCAGTCTGGGGTTATTTCTATGACCTTACGCAAATCCCTCGTCCGACCGGACATATGGAGGCTGTAACCCGTTTTATGGTAGCTTTTGGTAAAGGATTGGGATTGGAAACTTTGCAGGACGAAGTGGGAAACGTTTTGATTCGTAAACCGGCTTCTCCGGGAATGGAAGGACACAAAACCGTGACCATGCAGTCTCACCTTGATATGGTTCCGCAAAAGAACTCTTCGGTAAAGCATGATTTTCTAACCGATCCGATCGATGCTTATATAGATGGAGATTGGGTGAAAGCACGCGAAACGACATTGGGTGCTGATAACGGTATGGGTGCTGCTTTTGCTATGGCTGTCCTGGCGGACAAGACATTGACGCACGGTCCTCTGGAAGCCCTTTTTACCATTAACGAAGAAGTGGGAATGGATGGTGCAGTCGGTTTGAAGCCGGGTTTCCTGAAAGGGGAAATCCTGTTAAACTGTGATTCGGAGGAAGAAGGCGAGTTGTTTGTCGGTTGTGCCGGTGGCGCCGATCTGAATGTCTCCATGCAATTTAAGGAAGATACTTATATTCCGGAGGGCGATGTTGCCGTGAAAATCAGCCTGACCGGCTTGAAAGGCGGTCACTCTGGTGTGGATATTCATTTGGGACGTGCGAATGCGAATAAGCTGATGTTCCGTTTCTTGAAAGAGGCCGTACGCGATTATGGGGCTCGTCTGTCATCTATCGACGGAGGTTCGTTGCGCAACGCAATCCCGCGCGAGGCTTTTGCCATCATAACGATCCCGGGCGATAATGTGGAAGCTCTTTGGGAGCTTGTCTCCGATTATCAGGAAATGTACCGCTCCGAATATAAGGGTATTGAACACAATATTAATTTTACGGCCGAAATGACCGATATGCCGGTAACTCTGATTCCGGAAGAGATTCAGGATGATCTGATCAATGCGATAGAAGGTTGCCAGAACGGTGTGATCAGTATGCTGGTCGATTTTCCGGGCACGGTCGAATCGTCTACAAACTTGGCAATCGTCAAGTCCTCGAACGAGATGATCGAGATTCAGATTTTGGTTCGCAGTTCGTCCGAGAGCCGCAAGGAAGCTGTTTGTTCAAGTTTGGAAAGTATTTTCTCTCTAGCCGGGGCGAAAGTGGAATATTCGGATGGTTACGGAGGATGGCAGCCGAATATTGATTCGCCGATCCTGAAAATCATGCAGCAAGCTTATTTGGATTTGTACGGAAAGAAGCCGGAGGCAAAGGTTATGCATGCCGGCTTGGAATGCGGTATCATCCAGGAATCCTATCCCGATATGGACATGATCTCTATCGGCCCGGACTTGCAGCATCCGCATTCTCCTGACGAGCGTGTAAGCATTCCGTCTGTTGCCCGTACATGGGATTTTATTGTTACGACGCTTGCGAGAATCTGATTCGTATATAGTGAGGTTATATCAAAAATGGCTGTAGGCTGTCGGGCTTACAGCCATTTTTGTTATAACTTCTTTATGTTTTTGGAAGAGGTATCTGTATACCCTGATTTTTTTTGTTTGTCTTTGTAAGGAGGTGAATTCTAAGTCCTCTCCAAACAATATCTCTCAAATCTTACCCAAGTTTACGAACATTAACGTATCCTTG